>Ga0272441_10002015_pt1 | contig 42270 bp, 22 predicted proteins | sample SSMProp6N_FD_193582 | JGI IMG/M metagenome (GOLD analysis project Ga0272441, IMG submission 193582) | Marine sediment archaeal communities from Little Sippewissett salt marsh, Falmouth, MA, United States - SSM-Prop-6N | ecosystem: Environmental > Aquatic > Marine > Wetlands > Sediment ...
ATGTGTTAAGTGATGCGGGTGTGAACTGGACGAGCATTAATGACTTGAGTGATGCGGGCATCAACTGGGCGGATCTGGATGTGATGAGTGATACGGGAATTAATTGGACCAATATCAATGACTTAAGCGATGCGGGAATCAACTGGGCGGACTTGGATGTGATGAGTGATGCGGGAATCAACTGGGCGGATATAGATGTGATCAGTGATACGGGTATCAACTGGGCAGATCTGGATGTCCTCAGTGATGCAGGGATCAATTGGGTGGATGTGGATGTGATCAGTGATACGGGTATCAACTGGGCGGACATTGATGTCTTGAGTGATGCCGGTATTAACTGGACAGATATCAATATCTTGAGTGATGCGGGAGTCAACTGGGCCGATATTGATGTGTTAAGTGATGCGGGAATCAACTGGGTGGACGTGGATGTCATCAGTGATACGGGTATTAACTGGGCGGATCTGGATGTCCTCAGTGATGCGGGTATCAACTGGACGGATATAGATGTCATCAGTGACACGGGTATCAACTGGGCGGACCTGGATGTGTTAAGTGATACGGGAATTAACTGGACCAGCATTAATGATTTAAGCGATGCAGGTATCAACTGGGCGGATGTGGATGTCTTGAGCGATACGGGGATCAACTGGGTGGATATTGATGTCCTTTCGGATGCAGGTATCAACTGGGCGGATGTGGATGTCTTAAGTGATGCGGGATTAAACTGGACCAGCATTAATGATTTAAGTGATGCTGGCATTAACTGGGCGGATGTAGATGTCATGAGCGATGCGGGTGTTAATTGGGACAACATCGGCGAGATGGCGACCAGCGGTATCAATTGGGACAACATTGGCCAGATGGCGACCAGCGGGATTAACTGGGATAACATTGGTGAGATGGCGACCAGCGGTATCAACTGGGATAACATCGGCCAGATGGCGACCAGTGGTATCAACTGGGATAACATTGGCGAGATGGCGACCAGCGGCATTAATTGGGCAGATATTGATGTCTTAAGTGATGCGGGGATCAACTGGGTGGATATGGATGTATTGAGTGATACGGGCATCAATTGGGCGGATATTGATGTGTTAAGTGATGCGGGGATCAACTGGGTGGACTTAGATGTGATGAGTGATGCGGGGATCAATTGGACGGATGTGGATGTGTTAAGTGATGCGGGCGTGAATTGGACGAGTATCAATGACTTAAGCGATGCGGGCATTAACTGGGCAGATATTGATGTCTTAAGTGATGCGGGGATCAACTGGGTGGATATTGATGTTATCAGTGATACGGGTATCAACTGGGCGGACTTGGATATATTAAGCGATGCGGGCATTAATTGGGCAGATATTGATGTCTTGAGTGATCTGGGTATCAACTGGGCAGATGTGGATGTCATGAGTGATGCGGGTGTGAATTGGACGAGCATTAATGACTTAAGTGATGCCGGTATCAATTGGGTGGATGTGGATGTCATGAGTGATGCGGGCATTAATTGGGTGGATATGGATGTCATTAGTGACACAGGCATTAACTGGACGGATCTGGATGTCTTGAGTGATGCGGGGATCAACTGGGCGGATATAGATGTGATCAGTGATACGGGTATCAACTGGGTGGATATAGATGTATTGAGTGATACGGGCATTAACTGGACGAGCATTAATGACTTAAGCGATGCGGGTATCAACTGGGTGGATCTGGATGTCATGAGTGATGCGGGGATCAACTGGGCGGATATAGATGTGATCAGTGATACAGGGATTAACTGGGCGGACCTGGATGTGATGAGTGACGCGGGTATCAATTGGGTGGATATTGATGTCATGAGTGATATAGGTATCAATTGGAGTGATGTGGATGTCTTAAGCGACGCCGGTGTGAACTGGACGAGCATTAATGACTTAAGCGATGCCGGTATTAACTGGGTGGATGTGGATGTGATGAGCGATATTGGCATTAACTGGGTGGATATGGATGTCATGAGTGATGCGGGGATCAACTGGACGGATATCGATATCTTAAGCGATGCGGGTATCAATTGGGTGGACATTGATGTCATTAGTGATACGGGTATCAATTGGAGTGATTTGGATGTGTTAAGTGATGCAGGCGTCAACTGGACGAGCATTAATGATATGAGTGATGCGGGTATCAATTGGAGTGATGTGGATGTGATGAGCGATGCAGGAGTGAATTGGGATAATATCGGGGAGATGGCGACCAGCGGTATCAACTGGGACAACATCGGCGAGATGGCGACCAGCGGCATCAACTGGGATAACATCGGGGAGATGGCCACCAGTGGTATTAACTGGGATAACATCGGGGAGATGGCGACCAGCGGTGTGAATTGGGACAATATAGGTGAGATGTCAGCCTCCGGCATCAACTGGGCGGATGTGGATGTCTTAACTGACGCAGGCATCAATTGGACAGATATTGATAGCCTGAGTGATGCGGGTATCAACTGGGCGGATGTGGATGTCTTAAGTGATGCGGGCGTCAATTGGGCAGATATTGATGTCTTAAGCGATGCGGGCATTAATTGGGCGGATCTGGATGTCTTGAGTGATGCGGGCGTCAATTGGGATAACATCGGCCAGATGGCGACCTCCGGTATCAATTGGGATAACATTGGTCAAATGGCCACCTCCGGTATCAACTGGGATAACATTGGTGAAATGGCGACCTCCGGTATCAACTGGGATAATATCGGTCAAATGGCCACCTCCGGTATCAACTGGGATAACATCGGTGTGATGGCGACATCCGGAATTAACTGGGTGGATATTGATGTCTTAAGTGATGCGGGGATCAACTGGGTGGATATTGATGTCTTGAGCGATACGGGGATCAATTGGACAGATGTGGATGTCCTCAGTGATGCGGGGATCAACTGGGTGGATATTGATGTCTTGAGCGATACGGGGATCAATTGGAGTGATTTGGATGTGTTAAGTGATGCCGGTATCAATTGGACGAGCATTAATGATATGAGCGATGCGGGGATCAACTGGGCGGATATGGATGTGATGAGTGACATCGGTGTCAACTGGACCAGTATTAATGATTTAAGCGATGCGGGTATTAATTGGGTAGATATCGATATCCTCAGTGATGCGGGGATTAACTGGGTGGATATCGATGTGATCAGTGATACGGGCATTAACTGGGCCGATATCGATGTGTTAAGCGATGCGGGCATTAATTGGGTCGACTTGGATGTCTTAAGTGACACCGGCATTAACTGGAGTGATGTGGATGTCTTGAGCGATACCGGCATTAACTGGACGAGCATTAATGACTTAAGTGATGCCGGTATTAACTGGGCTGATCTGGATGTCTTGAGCGATGCGGGGATCAACTGGGCGGATGTGGATGTCATTAGTGATACAGGTATCAATTGGAGTGATGTGGATGTCCTCAGTGATGCGGGCATCAATTGGACCAGTATCAATGACATGAGTGACGCGGGTATCAATTGGACGGATATGGATGTCATGAGTGACGCGGGTATCAACTGGGACAACATCGGCGAGATGGCCACATCCGGTATCAATTGGGATAACATTGGTCAGATGGCCACATCCGGCATCAATTGGGATAATATCGGCGAGATGGCGACCAGTGGCATCAACTGGGATAATATTGGTGAGATGGCCACATCCGGTATCAACTGGGATAATATCGGCGAGATGTCAGCATCGGGCATCAACTGGACTGATATCGATGTCTTGAGTGATGCAGGTATCAACTGGACGGATATCAATATCTTGAGTGATGCGGGGATTAATTGGACTGATATCGATGTCTTAAGCGATGCTGGCATTAATTGGGTGGATATAGATGTTATTAGTGATACAGGTATCAATTGGGCTGATCTGGATGTCTTGAGCGATGCGGGGATCAACTGGGCGGACATTAATGTCTTGAGTGATACGGGGATCAACTGGGTGGACTTGGATGTGATGAGTGATGTGGGTGTGAATTGGACGAGCATCAATGATCTGAGCGACGCTGGCATTAATTGGACAGATATTGATGTATTAACGGATGCGGGTATTAATTGGGTGGACATTGATGTCTTAAGCGATACGGGTATCAATTGGGCTGATGTGGATATCTTGAGTGACGCCGGTGTCAACTGGACGAGCATCAATGATTTGAGCGATGCCGGGATCAACTGGGCGGATGTTGATGTCATGAGCGATGCGGGTGTTAATTGGGATAACATCGGCGAGATGGCGACCAGCGGTATCAACTGGGATAACATCGGCCAGATGGCCACATCCGGGATCAATTGGGATAACATTGGCGAGATGGCGACCAGCGGTATCAACTGGGATAACATCGGCGAGATGGCGACCAGCGGCATCAACTGGGACAACATTGGCGAGATGGCGACCAGCGGCATTAATTGGGCAGATATTGATGTCTTGAGCGATGCCGGGATCAATTGGGTGGATGTTGATGTCTTGAGTGATTTGGGGATCAATTGGGCTGACCTGGATGTCTTAAGTGACGCCGGGATCAATTGGACGGATATTGATGTCTTGAGTGATGTCGGCATCAACTGGGTGGACTTGGATGTGATGAGTGACGCTGGCGTTAATTGGGATAATATTAGTGAGATGGCGACATCCGGCATCAATTGGGACAACATCGGTGAATTAGCCACCAGTGGTGTCAATTGGGATAACATTGGCGAGATGGCGACCGGCGGGATCAACTGGGACAATATTGGCGAGATGGCAACAGCCGGTATCAACTGGGATAATATCGGCGAATTATCTGTCTCGGGCGTTAACTGGACAGATGTCGATGTCTTAACCGATGCCGGTATTAACTGGACCAGTATCAATGATATGAGCGATGCGGGTATCAACTGGGCGGATCTGGATGTGATGAGTGATGCGGGCATCAACTGGGTGGATATCGATGTCATCAGTGACACGGGTATCAATTGGGTGGATCTGGATGTGATGAGTGATGCGGGCATCAATTGGACGGATCTGGATGTTATTAGTGATACAGGGATCAACTGGGTGGATATTGATGTCCTCAGTGATGCGGGGGTCAATTGGACGAGCATCAATGACATGAGTGATGCCGGCATTAATTGGGTTGACCTGGATGTGATGAGCGATGCTGGGATCAATTGGGTGGATATTGATGTCATCAGTGATACAGGTATCAATTGGGCGGATCTGGATGCGCTGAGCGACGCCGGCATCAACTGGGTAGACATTGATGTCATCAGCGATACCGGGATCAATTGGAGTGATCTTAACGTGATGAGTGATGCCGGCATCAATTGGACCAGCATTAATGACTTAAGCGATGCGGGTATCAATTGGGTGGATGTGGATGTGATGAGCGATATAGGGATTAATTGGGTGGATGTAGATGTCATGAGTGATGCCGGTATTAACTGGGGTGATTTGGATGTGTTAAGTGACGCCGGCATCAACTGGGTAGACATTGATGTGTTAAGTGATACAGGTATTAACTGGGCAGATCTGGATGTCTTGAGTGACGCAGGCGTTAACTGGGATAATATCGGGGATATGTCTTCGACGGGTGTCAACTGGGATAACATCGGCGAGATGGCGACCAGCGGTATCAACTGGGATAACATCGGCGAGATGGCCACATCCGGTATCAACTGGGATAACATCGGGCAGATGGCCACATCCGGTATCAACTGGGATAACATCGGCGAGATGGCCACATCCGGTATCAACTGGGATAATATCGGCGAGATGGCCACCAGCGGTGTCAATTGGGACAATATAGGTGACTTATCATCTTCGGGTATCAACTGGTTGGATATCGACGTCTTGACAGACGCCGGTATCAACTGGACGGATATCGATGTCTTAAGCGATACAGGTATCAATTGGGCAGATCTTGATGTCTTGAGCGATGCGGGTATCAACTGGGTGGATATTGATGTCTTGAGCGATACGGGGATCAATTGGACGGATCTGGACGTCCTCAGTGATGCGGGTATCAATTGGACGAATATGGGTGATATGACCTCGACGGGTATCAACTGGGACAATATCGGTGAGTTGGCGACCAGCGGCATCAACTGGGATAATATCGGCGAGATGGCGACATCCGGCATCAACTGGGATAACATCGGTGTGATGGCGACATCCGGCATCAATTGGGATAATATCGGCGAGATGGCGACATCCGGCATCAACTGGGCGGATATTGATGTCTTGAGTGATGCCGGCATAAACTGGGTGGACATTGATACCTTAAGCGATGCCGGTATCAACTGGGCGGATATTGATATATTGACGGATGCGGGCATCAACTGGGTGGATATCGACGTCATCAGCGATACGGGCATTAATTGGAATGACATTGATGTCTTGAGTGATGCGGGTATTAACTGGACCAGCATTAATGACATGAGTGATGCAGGCATCAACTGGGTGGATATTGATGTCTTGAGCGATACGGGTGTCAATTGGATAAATATTAACGACTTAAGTGATGCAGGTATCAACTGGGCGGATCTGGATGTGATGAGTGATGCGGGCATCAACTGGGTGGATGTGGATGTCTTAAGTGATACGGGCATTAACTGGGCGGATATTGATGTGTTGACGGATGCGGGCATCAACTGGGCGGATGTGGATGTCTTGAGTGACACGGGTATCAATTGGGTGGATGTGGATGTCTTGAGTGATGCGGGTATTAACTGGACCAGCATTAATGACATGAGTGATGCGGGTATCAACTGGGCAGACATTGATGTCTTGAGCGATGCGGGCATCAATTGGATTGACGTAGATGTGTTGAGTGACACCGGGATCAATTGGGCAGATCTGGATGTGATGAGCGATGTGGGGATTAACTGGACGAGTGTTAATGACCTAAGTGACGCGGGTGTCAACTGGGCGGATGTCGATGTGATGAGCGACGCGGGCGTGAACTGGGATAACATCGGTGAAATGGCCACCAGCGGTATCAATTGGGACAACATCGGCGAGATGGCCACATCCGGTATTAATTGGGATAACATCGGCGAGATGGCCACATCCGGTATTAATTGGGACAACATCGGCCAGATGGCCACATCCGGTATTAATTGGGATAATATCGGTGAGATGGCCACCAGCGGAATTAATTGGGTGGATATTGATGTCTTGAGTGATGCGGGCATCAATTGGGTGGACATTGATACCTTAAGCGATGCCGGTATCAATTGGGCGGATCTGGATGTCTTAAGCGATTCCGGGATCAATTGGGTGGATATTGATGTGATCAGTGATACAGGTATCAACTGGGCGGACTTGGATGCGTTAAGCGATGCGGGTATTAATTGGGTGGATCTGGATGTCATGAGTGATATCGGCGTCAACTGGGCGGATCTGGATGTGATGAGCGATATCGGTGTGAATTGGATAAGCATTAATGACATGAGTGATGCAGGCATCAACTGGGTGGATCTGGATGTGATGAGTGATGTGGGAATCAATTGGATAGATATTGATGTGATCAGCGATACGGGTATAAACTGGGCGGATGTGGATATCTTAAGCGATGCCGGTATGAATTGGACGAGCATTAATGACTTAAGTGACGCGGGGATCAATTGGACGGATCTGGATGTGATGAGCGATGCTGGGGTCAATTGGGATAATATCGGCGAAATGGCTACCGGCGGCATCAATTGGGACAATATCGGCGAGATGGCCACTTCCGGTATCAATTGGGACAACATCGGTGAGTTAGCAACCAGCGGCATTAATTGGGATAACATCGGTGAGATGGCGACCTCCGGTATTAATTGGGACAACATTGGTGAGATGTCGGCCTCCGGGGTCAACTGGGCGGATATCGATGTCTTAACAGATGCCGGTATTAACTGGATAGATATCGATGTCTTGAGTGACACAGGCATTAACTGGAGTGATGTGGATGTCCTGAGTGACGCGGGTATCAATTGGACGGACTTGGATGTGATGGGTGATGCGGGAATTAATTGGGCAGATCTGGATGTCTTGAGCGATGCGGGCGTTAATTGGGATAATATTAGTGAAATGGCCACCTCCGGTATCAATTGGGATAACATCGGTGAATTAGCCACCAGTGGTGTCAATTGGGATAATATCGGTGAGATGGCGACCAGCGGTATCAATTGGGATAATATCGGTCAAATGGCTACATCGGGTATTAATTGGGATAATATCGGCGAGATGGCGACCTCCGGTATTAATTGGACGGATATTGATGTCCTCAGTGACGCAGGTATCAACTGGACAAGCATCAATGACATGAGTGATGTGGGCATCAACTGGGTAGATGTTGATGTGATGAGTGATGCCGGCATTAATTGGGAGGACATTGATGTCATCAGTGACACGGGTATTAACTGGGCAGACCTGGATGTGTTAAGTGATGCGGGCATCAACTGGGTAGACATTGATGTCATCAGTGACACGGGTATTAACTGGGCAGACCTGGATGTGTTAAGTGATGCGGGCATCAACTGGACGAGCATTAATGACTTAAGTGATGCGGGCATCAATTGGGTAGATTTGGATGTCATGAGTGATACAGGTATTAACTGGACGGATATTGATGTGATCAGTGACAGAGGTATTAATTGGGCAGACCTGGATGTGTTAAGCGATGCGGGTATTAATTGGGTGGATATCGATGTCATCAGTGATACGGGGATCAATTGGGGTGATCTGGATGTCTTGAGCGATGCGGGTGTCAACTGGACCAGCATCAATGACATGAGCGATGCGGGCATCAATTGGACGGATATTGATGTCTTAAGCGATACGGGAATTAATTGGGTGGATGTGGATGTCTTAAGCGACGCGGGTGTTAATTGGACGGATATTGATGTCTTGAGCGATGCCGGTGTTAACTGGGCGGATATTAATGTCTTGAGTGATATTGGAGTAAATTGGACAGATCTGGATGTCCTCAGTGATGCCGGAGTAAACTGGACAAATATTGGAGATATGACGACAACGGGTGTCAATTGGGATAACATCGGTGAATTAGCCACCAGTGGTATTAACTGGGATAATATCGGTGAGATGGCAACGTCCGGCATCAACTGGGATAACATCGGGCAGATGGCAACGTCCGGCATCAACTGGGATAACATCGGCGAGATGGCCACCAGCGGTATCAACTGGGATAACATCGGCGAGATGGCCACCAGCGGTGTCAATTGGGATAATATTGGGGAGATGTCAGAATCGGGAATCAATTGGGCGGATATCGATGTGTTGAGCGATGCGGGTATCAACTGGACAGATATCAATGTCTTGAGCGATGCGGGAATCAATTGGGCGGATATCGATGTGTTGAGCGATGCGGGTATCAACTGGACAGATATCAATGTCTTGAGCGATGCGGGCATCAACTGGAGCGATTTGGATGTGATGAGCGATGCCGGTGTTAATTGGGATAATATCGGCGAGATGGCCACCGGAGGCATCAACTGGGACAACATCGGTGAGATGGCGACCAGTGGTATCAATTGGGATAATATCGGTGAGATGGCGACCAGTGGTATCAACTGGGATAACATTGGTCAGATGGCGACCAGCGGTATTAATTGGGATAATATCGGTGAGATGGCGACCTCCGGTATTAACTGGGCGGATGTGGATGTCTTGAGTGATGCGGGGATAAACTGGACAGACATTGATATATTGAGTGACGCCGGGGTGAATTGGACAGATCTGGATGTTTTGAGTGACGCAGGGATCAACTGGGTGGATATTGATGTGATCAGTGACACAGGTATTAACTGGGCCGATGTGGATGTCTTAAGTGACGCAGGGATCAACTGGACCAGTATCGATGATTTAAGCGATGCGGGCATCAATTGGGTGGATATAGACGTGATGAGCGATGCGGGTGTCAACTGGGATAACATCGGTGAGATGGCCGTCAGTGGTATCAATTGGGATAATCTCGGGGAGATGGCGACCAGCGGTATCAACTGGGATAACATCGGTGAGATGGCGACCAGCGGCATCAATTGGGATAATATCGGTGAGATGGCCACCAGCGGGATTAACTGGGATAACATCGGTGAGATGTCAGTCTCGGGCGTTAATTGGACGGATATAGATGTGCTTACAGACATGGGAATTAACTGGACAAATGTTAATGATCTAAGCGATTCAGGTATTAACTGGGCTGATATCGATATCCTCAGTGATGCGGGGATCAATTGGACAGATTTGGATGTGTTGAGTGACACAGGTGTTAACTGGGCGGATCTGGATGCCTTGAGCGATGCCGGTGTGAACTGGACGAGCATTAATGATTTAAGTGATGCGGGCATCAACTGGGCGGATGTGGACGTCATGAGCGATGCCGGGGTTAATTGGGATAATATCGGTGAGATGGCGACCGGAGGCATCAACTGGGATAATATCGGGGAGATGGCGACCAGTGGTATCAACTGGGATAACATTGGCGAGATGGCCACCTCCGGTATCAACTGGGATAACATTGGTCAGATGGCGACCAGCGGTATCAACTGGGATAACATTGGCGAGATGGCCACCAGCGGTATTAACTGGGTGGATGTGGATGTCTTGAGTGACGCGGGCATCAATTGGACCGACATTGATATCTTGAGTGACGCAGGGGTTAACTGGGCGGATCTGGATGTCTTGAGTGACGCAGGCATCAACTGGGTGGATATTGATGTGATCAGTGACACAGGTATCAACTGGGCAGATCTGGATGTCTTGAGCGACGCGGGCATCAATTGGATTGATCTGGATGTGATGGGTGATATCGGTGTCAACTGGGCGGATATTAACATCATGAGTGATGCGGGGATCAATTGGACGAGTCTTAACGATATGAGCGATGCAGGGATTAACTGGGCGGATATTGATGTCTTAAGCGATGCAGGCATTAACTGGGTGGATGTGGATGTGTTAAGTGACGCGGGGATCAACTGGGCAGATCTGGATATCTTAAGCGATGCGGGTATCAACTGGATTGATCTGGATGTGATGAGCGATATTGGTGTCAACTGGGCAGATATTGATGTCATGAGTGACGTAGGCATCAACTGGACCAGTATTAATGACTTAAGCGATGCGGGCATCAACTGGGCTGATGTCGATGTCCTCAGTGATGCGGGCATCAACTGGACGGGTATTGATGTCTTGAGTGATGCGGGCATCAACTGGGCTGATCTGGACATGCTTAGCGATGCCGGGATCAACTGGACAGACATTGATGTCATAAGTGATATTGGTATCAATTGGTCAGACTTAGATGTGATGAGCGATGCTGGAGTGAATTGGGATAATATCGGCGAGATGGCCACCGGAGGCATCAACTGGGATAACATCGGTGAGATGGCGACCAGTGGAATCAATTGGGATAATATCGGCGAACTGGCGACCAGCGGTATCAACTGGGACAATATCGGTGAGATGGCGACATCCGGCATCAACTGGGATAACCTCGGGCAGATGGCGACATCCGGCATCAATTGGGACAACATTGGCCAGATGGCGACGGCGGGCATCAACTGGGATAACATCGGTGAGATGGCCACATCCGGCATCAACTGGGATAATATCGGTGAGATGGCCACCGGAGGTATCAATTGGGCGGATCTGGATGTCTTGAGTGACGCCGGGATTAATTGGAGCGATTTGGATGTGTTGAGTGATGCCGGGATCAATTGGACGAATATGGGTGACATGACGACAACGGGCATCAATTGGGATAATATCGGCGAGATGGCCACCAGCGGTGTCAATTGGGATAATATCAGCGAGATGGCCACATCCGGGATCAATTGGGATAATATCGGCGAATTGTCATCTTCCGGCATCAATTGGTCGGATATCGATGTCTTAAGTGATACCGGTATCAATTGGACAGATATTGATGTCTTAAGTGACGCGGGCATCAACTGGATCAGCATTAATGATTTAAGCGATGCGGGTATCAATTGGAATGATATTGACGTGATGAGCGATGCGGGGATCAATTGGGTGGATATTGATGTCTTGAGTGATGAAGGTATCAACTGGGCAGATCTGGATGTGTTAAGTGACGCAGGGATCAACTGGATCGATATCGATGTCATTACCGAAACCGGCATCAACTGGGTGGATATGGATGTCTTGAGCGATGCCGGTGTCAATTGGACGAGCATTAATGATCTGAGTGATGCGGGTATTAACTGGGTCGATATTGATGTGATGAGCGATACGGGCATTAACTGGGTGGATATTGATGTCTTGAGTGATCAGGGCATCAATTGGGCTGATTTGGATGTATTAAGCGACGCAGGCATCAACTGGGTGGATATTGATGTCATTAGTGATACGGGGATCAACTGGGTTGACTTAGATGTGTTAAGTGATGCAGGGATTAATTGGGTGGACATTGATGTCTTAAGTGATATCGGTGTCAATTGGAGTGACATAGATGTGTTAAGCGATGTGGGTGTGAATTGGACGAGCATTAATGACTTAAGTGATGCGGGCATCAACTGGGTGGATATTGATGTCTTGAGCGATGCCGGTATCAATTGGACGGATATTGATGTATTAACTGATACGGGAATTAATTGGTCCGACTTGGATGTGTTAAGTGATGCGGGCATCAATTGGGTTGATATTGATGTCTTGAGTGAAAAAGGCATTAACTGGGCTGACATTAATATCTTAAGTGATGCGGGTATCAACTGGACGGATATTGATGTTATTAGCGATACGGGTATCAACTGGACGGATATGGATGTCTTAAGCGATGCGGGTATTAATTGGACGAGCTTTAATGACTTAAGTGATGCGGGCATCAATTGGGTGGATATTGATGTCATGAGCGATACGGGAATTAATTGGACGAACATTAATGACTTAAGTGATGCGGGTATCAATTGGGTGGATGTGGATGTCATGAGCGATGCCGGTATCAACTGGATCGATATTGATGTCATTAGTGATAAAGGCATTAATTGGACGGATCTGGATGTCTTGAGTGATGCGGGTATCAATTGGGCGGATATTAATGTCTTGAGCGATATCGGCGTCAACTGGGCGGATCTGGATGTCTTAAGCGATACGGGTCTGAATTGGACCAGCATCAATGACTTAAGTGATGCTGGCATTAATTGGGCGGATGTGGATGTCATGAGCGATGCCGGTATCAACTGGATCGATATTGACGTCATTAGTGATAAAGGGATTAACTGGACGGACCTGGATGTCCTGAGTGATGCGGGGATCAATTGGATCGACATTGATGTGATGAGCAATATCGGCATCAACTGGGCGGATGTGGATGTCATGAGCGATACCGGGATTAATTGGACCAGCATTAATGATTTAAGTGATGCGGGGATCAACTGGAGTGATCTGGATGTTTTGAGTGACGCGGGCATCAACTGGACGGACATTGATGTCATGAGCGACACCGGCATTAACTGGGCAGATATTGATGTCTTGAGCGAGGCAGGTATCAACTGGGTGGATATTGATGTGTTGAGTGATACGGGCATCAACTGGGCGGATCTGGATATCTTGAGTGATGTCGGGGTTAATTGGACCAGTATCAATGACATGAGTGATGCGGGAATTAATTGGGTAGATCTGGATGTGATGAGCGACACCGGCATTAACTGGGTGGATATTAATGTCTTGACGGATGCTGGCATTAATTGGGCGGATATTGATGTCTTAAGTGATGCGGGGATCAACTGGGTGGATATTGATGTCATCAGTGATACGGGTATCAATTGGAGTGATATTGATATCTTAAGTGACGTGGGTGTGAACTGGACGAGCATTAATGACCTAAGTGATGCGGGGATCAACTGGGTGGATATTGATGTCTTAAGTGATGCAGGTATCAACTGGGTGGACTTGGATATCTTGAGCGATGCGGGGATCAACTGGGCGGACCTGGATGTCTTAAGTGATGCGGGTGTCAACTGGGTGGATATTGATGTCATGAGTGATACCGGGATCAACTGGGCGGATCTGGATGTCTTGAGCGATGCGGGTATCAATTGGGTGGATGTGGATGTCTTGAGTGACACGGGGATCAACTGGGTGGACTTGGATGTCTTAAGCGATATGGGTGTCAATTGGACAAGCATCAATGATATGAGCGATGCGGGAATCAACTGGGCGGATATTGATGTCTTAACGGATGCGGGGATCAACTGGACGGATATGGATGTCATGTCAGATGCGGGTATCAATTGGGCGGATATGGACGTTATGCATGACGCGGGGGTTAACTGGGAGGGTGTCTCTATAATGGCAGAGAGTAATGTCAATTGGGACAGCCTTAGTGATATGGCGGAGAGCGGGATTAATTGGGACAATCTTACCGAAGGCGTTAATTGGGATAATATTGGCGAAATGGCGGACAGCGGGATTAATTGGACGAACCTTGGGGATATGTCATCAGCGGGGGTCAACTGGACTGATTGGGATGTGTTGAGTGATGCGGGGATCAATTGGGCAGACTTCGATGTCTTAAGTGATGCGGGCATCAACTGGGCAGATCTGGATATCTTGAGTGATGCTGGTGTCAACTGGATAGATATTGGGGTCATCGCAGATACGGGGATCAATTGGGTTGATGTGGATGTCTTGAGCGATGCGGGAATTAATTGGACGGATATTAATGTCTTGAGCGATACGGGTATCAATTGGGCGGATCTGGATGTGATGAGTGATGCGGGGTTGAATTGGACTAGTATTAATGATTTAACGGATGCGGGTATCAATTGGGCGGATGTGGATGTGATGAGTGATGCGGGGATCAATTGGGCAGACTTCGATGTCTTAAGTGATGCGGGCATCAACTGGGCAGATCTGGATATCTTGAGTGATGCTGGTGTCAACTGGATAGATATTGGGGTCATCGCAGATACGGGGATCAATTGGGTTGATGTGGATGTCTTGAGCGATGCGGGAATTAATTGGACGGATATTAATGTCTTGAGCGATACAGGGATCAATTGGGTGGATGTGGACGTCTTGAGCGATGCGGGAATTAATTGGACGGATATTAATGTCTTGAGCGATACGGGGATCAATTGGGCGGATGTGGATGTCATGAGCGATATGGGTGTCAATTGGACCAGTATTAATGATTTAACGGATGCGGGGATCAACTGGGCGGATCTGGATGTCATGAGTGATACGGGTGTCAATTGGACAAATATTAATGATCTAAGCGATGCGGGGATCAACTGGGCGGATCTGGATGTCATGAGTGATATAGGGATTAATTGGGTGGATATTGATGTTCTCAGTGATATTGGTATCAACTGGTCAGATCTGGATGTCATGAGTGATACGGGTGTCAATTGGACCAGTATTAATGATTTAACGGATGCGGGTATCAACTGGACGGATCTGGATGTGATGAGCGATGCCGGCATTAATTGGTCAGATATTGATATATTAAGTGATGTCGGGATCAACTGGGCGGATCTGGATGTGTTAAGTGATGCGGGTATCAACTGGACAGATATTAATATTATAAGCGATACAGGCATTAACTGGGCCGACATTGATGTCTTAAGCGATACAGGCATCAACTGGATAGATCTTGATATTTTGAGTGACACCGGCATTAACTGGGCGGATCTGGATGTGCTCAGTGATACGGGAGTTAACTGGACCAGTATTAATGACATGAGTGATGCGGGTATTAATTGGACGGATATCGATGTCTTAAGCGATGCCGGCATCAACTGGATAGATATTGATGTCCTCAGTGATGTGGGGGTCAACTGGACGGATATCAATGTCTTAACTGATGCAGGGATTAATTGGAGTGATATTGACGTCTTGAGCGATACAGGCATTAACTGGAGTGACTTGGATGTATTTAGCGATATCGGCATCAATTGGACAAGCATCAATGATATGAGTGATGCGGGCATTAATTGGGCGGATATCGATGTCTTAAGCGATGCCGGCATCAACTGGATAGATATTGATGTCCTCAGTGAGGTGGGGATTAACTGGAGTGATATCGATGTCTTGACGGATGCGGGCATTAATTGGAGTGATATCGATTCCCTGAGCGATATCGGTATTAATTGGGCTGATTTGGATGTCATCAGTGATACGGGTATTAATTGGACCAGCATTAATGACTTAGCGGATGCCGGGATTAATTGGAGTGATCTGGATGTGCTCAGTGATGCGGGAATCAATTGGGTGAATATCAATGATCTAACGGATGCCGGTATCAATTGGGGTGATATTGATGTAATGAGCGATGCCGGGATCAATTGGAGTGATATTGATTCGTTGAGTGCTGCTGGTATTAATTGGGAAGATTTGGATGTCCTGAGCGATGCCGGTGTCAATTGGGATAATTTAGGCATCATGAGTGCGGCTAGTATTAATTGGAGCGATTTGGATGTGCTTACCGATAGCGGTGTTAATTGGTATGACATCGGGACTATGAGTGCGGCAGGAGTGAATTGGGCGGATCTGGATGTCTTGAGCGATGCCGGTGTCAATTGGACTGATATTGATGTCTTGAGCGACGCCGGAATCAATTGGGATAATATCGACGTCTTAAGTGAGTCCGGTATCAATTGGAGTGATGTGGATGTCTTGAGCGATGCGGGCATCAATTGGGACGACATGCAGGTCTTGAGCTCAAGCGGTATCAACTGGGTGGATATAAATACAATGACCCAGGCAGGCATTAATTGGGTGGATTTGGATATCATGAGTGATGCGGGCATCAACTGGGTGGACATCGATATCTTAAGCGACGCCGGTGTGAACTGGTCGAATTTGGGTGTTATGAGCAGCATAGGGATCAACTGGGCGGATGTGGATGTGATGAGTGATGCCGGTGTTAACTGGGCGAGCATTAGTGATATGAGCACGGCCGCTATCAATTGGTCAGATGTGGGTGTGATGACAAGCGCAGAGATCAACTGGGAGGATATCTCTTACATGTCCGGGACAGGTGTTAACTGGCTTGATTTGGGTATGAGTACGACCGCCGGTGTTAATTGGTCAGATCTGGCCGTTATGTCGGCGGCCAACATTAATTGGAGTGAGATCTCTTATTTCGCTGACAATGCGCGCACATTAGTGGCTAATGTGACCACTGTCTTGGGTGTCGTTAATACGTTAAATACCAAGATCGATACGCTAACCACCCGTATTGGTCAACAAGGCGATACGGGAAGTGATACGATATTCGGGATCTTGGGAGGGTTGGACGTGGATGCCCTCACGGATGCTATAGGCACGTTAACAAGTCTTGACCTCGATGCGATTTCCAATTTAGGTACGTATGTCAGTCAGGTTATTACATTATTGGGCGATACGGATGATACGTCATCAGAAAGCACGGTTTTCGGAAATATCCAGGCGGTGGAAGAATATGTTGATACCTTGGAGACATTAATGGGCACAACCACAGATGCGGAAACCGCCTCGACGGTCTTTGGCCGGTTTACGAAACTTGACGGGTATGTCGATACGGTTGAGGATTCAATCGGCACTACCGATGATACAGAAACCACAAGTATCTTTGGCTCGATCTCGAAGCTCACAACGATCGCCGAAAACGTGTTAACGGCCAAGAACAGTGCCTCCTCAGCCTTATCGGAAGCCCAGGCTATCCGCAGCGAATTGGGGGCTTCGGGTCGGTCACCTAATGTGTATGGAAAATTGACCAACCTTAATAGCGCTTTGGATGAGTTGAAAACATCGGTCAGTGCCATTTCTGGATCACAAACAGAAACAAGTGAAGTGGCATCCGAAATCCTGTCCACATTGACGAATTTTGTGAATGAAAGCGCCAAGGCACTCGGTTTGGAGGGGACAGGGGTCGAGGTCGAGGATTTAACAGCCGAAGAGGCCGCGTCGGAAGAAAACGTGCATGAAAAACTGGATGAGATCAATGCCAAATTAAGCGCCATCAAGGAATCCATTGAGACGGATGAGGTCGTTGTGAAAACTTGGTTTGAGGGAGCTGAATAGTGATCGGGCCAAAAAGACAATTTATGTTTATCAGCGCTGTCGTATTTTGGGCCCTGTTGTTTGTTATCCAGCCTGTCTTCGCCCAATTGACCATTAATTTAGTGGCCGTTAATGCCGATGAAGAAGAGGAAAAGGAGATCGAGATCCGCTACGAATTGCCGGAGGAATTGGAGCCGGAAGACATTTTAGATACAGGTCCCCTTGAGGTAGATTATGATGTCAATAAGGAACGCTATCTGGTCAAAGGCCAAGTGTCTTTTAAACCCAAAGAGTCCAAGACATTTAAGATCAAGGTTAATGATGTCTGGCATTTTAAAAGTGAAGAGATGGATAACCTAAAGACACAGCTGGACAGCAACTTGAAGATGTTGGAAAAACATGAAAATTATCCGGCCGCTAAAAGGGCGCGTAATTTGATGATCGAACAATTGGATCAGATATTCTCTATGCAAACCCAGTATTCCCAGAATATCGAGCGACGCATAGAGGAGTATAGATCTCACCGAAAAATGTTGGAAGAAATACGTAATAATATTTACAGTATGGATTTCTTGAAATTTGAATCCAAGGCCTTGGAAGAGCAAAGGGATGCCGCCGGTGTGGTCAAACTGCAGATCGAAGTACAAAATCCCCATGATTCTGAACGGACTATCGTGCATAAACATTATTTACCCTCTGAGATCCGGGAAGAGCATATTGTGGACACCAAGGGGTTTGAGGTCCGTTTTGATGAAGAAGCCGAGAAGTCTTTTTTGACTAAAGAGGAGACCTTTAAACCCCAGGAGACCAAGAAATATGAGATTGAAATCCGCGATATATGGGATTTCCCGTTGATCAAAGTGGATGATTTGGAGGACCGCACCATTATTGCCGTGGACGAATTGCAAGGCACGATCTATGAAGACAGTTCCAACCGGCTTCTAAAGGAAATCACCACGATTTTTGAGAAGATCCGCAATTCCCAGGAGAATCAGGAAGCCCTCAATGTCAGGGAGCATATCGGTTTGTTTCGTTTGAATCATGACCGATATGAGGATGCTAAAAAGAATTTTGAACGGATCGAGGAAATGATCGCTATTGTCCGCGCCAAGAAACTCGAACAGTTGGAACAAGGGAAGGTTAAGAATGTCTTGCAGAGATTAAAGGCCTTGCGCGGACTCTCTGCGTTAGCCGAAGCCTTGTTTAAGAAAAGCATCTCTGTAACGGTTACATGGCGCATCATTATGGGCTCCATTATTTTTGTTGCGCTCTTCACGACCATTCATTTCATTATTTGGTCCAAGCGCTCCGGCCGTATGGGGGAGGAATTGAGCACTGAGGAAGGTATCGTCAATGTGCCGAAGCCAGGGGAAGGTGGAGAAGAAGAGGAAGAAGCTTAAAGATTTAGAAAGATATGAATATTTTAGAGTTTATCATAGCCTTGTTTATGTGTTTTGGTTATAATCCTTTACAGATAGCAACAATTTCATCAATTTCGTATAATTTCATGTAATGACAACTAAATTACGATACACAGAAGAAGGTACAGTTCGGGTCATCAGGGGATGTATTGTCATTGTGGAAGGTTTTAAGAACTGTATCAACGGTCAGGTTATCCGTTTTGGGTACGGCACTATGGGTGTTATTATCGGTTTTGATGAAACCGTCGCTCAGGTCCTGATCGTCCGGCAGCAGACACAGCTCAAGACTGGGGATAAGGCCCAGGCGACCCTGGAACCTTTCAATACACCCACCGGGGATAATTTTATTGGTCGTATCTTTAATCCTTTAGGCGAGCCCATGGATTCGCTTGGCCCTATCAAGGCCGATGCCATGAGCCCAATATTTGTGGATGCGCCCTCGATCTTACAGAGAAAGATTGTGGCCAAGACACTGGAGACAGGGCTTAAAGTCATCGATTCGATGATCCCAGTCGGGTTCGGTCAACGCGAGCTGATCTTGGGGGATAAAATGACCGGGAAGACAACGATCGGTACAGATGCCGTCATTAATCAGAAACATACGGGTGTTATATGTGTGTATTGTTGTATCGGTAAGGCGCGATCAGCCTTGAGTAAAGTCGTTCAGCTGTTTCTTGATAACGATTGTTTTAAGTATAGCTGTATCGTTTCGGCTACGGCCGCAGCCCCACCCGGACAGCTATATCTGGCCCCATACGTTGCCTGCTCTGTTGGTGAACATTGGATGAAGCAGGGTAAGGATGTTTTGGTTATCTTTGATGATTTTACCAAGCATGCCTGGGCCTACCGTGAGATTTCGCTTCTCTTGGAAAGAGCGCCGGGACGCGACTCATACCCGGGGGATATTTTTTATCTTCACTCCAAACTTGTTGAGCGGGCTGCCTTTTTGACCGATGATGTCGGCGGGGGATCCATGACCCATTTACCGATCGTTGAGACGCTGGAAGGTGACCTGACCGGTTACATTCAGTCAAATTTGGTTTCCATGACCGATGGGCAGATCATGGTCAGCGCGCCTCTCTTCGGTGAAGGGCAGAAACCGGCCGTCGATTTAGGTTTATCCGTCTCGCGCGTCGGAAGTAAGGCCCAATGGCCGATCATCAAGAAGCTCAGCGGTCCTTTGCGTTTGGAATACCTGCAATACCGCGAGGTCCTGCGTGTGTCCAAATTAAAGACCTCCGGGCAATCAGATGAAGCTGAAAATCAGTTGAAAACAGGTAGTATTTTGACGGAACTTTTAAAACAAGGCCCAGGCAAGCCAGTTGCCATGGAAGCCTTGGTTTTTATCCTTTATGCGTACAATAAGAAGATCCTGCATGAATTGATGATCGAGGAGGTCATTGAATTCCAGAACGCCATATATGATTATTTCAAGAAAAGGAAACCGGATTTAATGAAGAAAATGCGGGAGACCCGCAACCTGGACGACGATGATAAAAAGGTCATTGACGAAGTTTTGGCTGAGTATGTGGAGGAAGTGAAAGAGAAGCGACCAAAACTTGATCTTGATGAAGATGAGGATAGTGGCGGGGATGCCAATGTGGGGGCTGATGTCCTGGATAAGGCCACATCAAAAAAAGATAAAGAAGGGCATAAAGGGAAAGATAAGAAATAAGGGGCCTTGATGGCAAGCATAAAATACAAATCAACCTTTAAGATATCGATCATGACACCAGAGGCCTTGTTATATCAAAATGAGGTTGAGAGTGCTTTTTTTACCGGGGATCTGGGGGAATATGAATTGTTGCCGTATCATTATCCGGTCTTGGGGATATTGAAACAAGGCAATATTATTTTAAATTGGCGGGATGCCGTTCAGGTCAAGTTCGGGATTGTTAAGTTCTTTGCTAATGATTGTATCGTCCTGGTTGAGGAGGTCGAGCGGTTCCGTCCCAAGAAGGTACAGAAGGAGGACGATATCGTCACGGAAGAAGATGAATCCAAACACTTTTAAGTTATGGTAAAAGGTTAAATTATGCAGTGGGCAGAAACCATTCTAATTGTTTCGGTTATGATGATAGCGGTCTTGGGGCCGTCGGTGGTTATTGCTGTTTTAGGGTATTCGGTCATTAAGGCCTTAAGCCGGAACCCTTCAGCGGCATCCAAGATTTTTATGGGTATGGTCATTATGTTGATCTTTGTTGAGGCTATATCCATTATTGCTATTTTGATCATCTTTCAGCTTTTTGGAAAGTGACGTGACAAAAGGACAGAGGTATGGGCGGTGGTCTAGGCAGTATAGGTTGGTTGTTTATTTTAATCTTTTTTGGCATTATGTCGATCGCCTGTATCGGGATAAGCTGGGTAGGTATCCGTTTGATTAATGATTTAGGGCGGTACCCCAGCAAGACACCGGCCATTCAGATGGGTGTTATGTTTAAGGTCGTGATTATCGAGGTTGTGTCCATGACCCTTTTGGTCTTGTTCTTTAAATTGCTCGTTGCGGAATAAAATTTTTGTGGGACCATTCAAGAATCTTGGATCGATAAAGGAGTTGTGATATATGGGACTTCAATTTACATGGTTGTTCGTTTTTAAGGCCTTGGTTTTGGGTTTTGTTTTTATGGGGGTGACGATCTTTGTCCTTAAAAAGGTCCTCTTCGACAGCACCCAGGGCGCCGTTAACCGCCTCAACCGCGAGACGGAAGATGTCCGCAAGAAACAGGCCGAGTTAAATGAACGGATCAAACAAGCCAACGAAGAGCTGGCCCAGCGGCGGAAGGAAGCAGACGCCCTTTTGGCCAAAATGAAGCAGGAAGCAGAGGAAAAGGCGACAGAGGAACGCGAGAAGATACTCAAAAAAGCCAGGGCCGATGGAGAAGAGATCATCGCCAAGGCCCAGAGAACCAAGGACGATATGCGCAAGGCCCTGGAGAAAGAGGCTGAGGTCAAGATCATGGATTTTACGGTTATCCTTTTGGAAGAGGTCTTGAGCAAGAGGACGCATGGGGCCTTTAATGAGAATCTCCTTAATGACTTCTTGGATGAGTTAAAAGAAATTGATATGTCCATGATCACGGAAGATTTGACCAGTGCTGATGTTGTTGTTTCAGAACCGCTGACGGATAATTTCAAAAATCGTCTGTCCGATGTCCTAAAACAAAAATTGGGGCGGGTCATTCAATTCAATGTGACCGTTGATGAAAGTATCATAAGCGGGATCGTTCTGAAATTCGGCAGTTTGAGCCTTAATGGCAGCCTTCAGTATCTGCTGGATGATAAGGGGACGGAGATTAAGGAAAAGTTAGAAAAAGGATTGTTGGAAAAAGTCGAGAAAAAAACATAAAAGTATTTCATCGTAACTATGGGCAAGGCATCAAAAATCAAGAGCGACCTGGATGATATCACCGAGTTGGTGGAAATCATTCAGATCCTTAAAGACGTAGCCGATACGAAATTTCACGAATTGGCCACCCGCAAGGACCGTTTTGCCCGTTTCGGTGAATCCTTTGTCGAGTTTTTTCGTATGATCAGCTTATCCGAAGTCCGCCATCCCTTAGTCAGCAATGATAATGAAGTTACCGGGATCTTGGGCATAACCTCTGAAGCGGCGTTTATGGGTGATTTGAATGCCAAGACAATTCGTCATATTTTAGCCGAAAAGGAACGTAACCAGAACAGTACCCTTATTATCGTTGGCCGCAAGGGTGTTGCCAAACTGCATAAGGTTCAGCCTGATATGAAGACATTTGTCGATCTGGAGGAGGTCGGGTTGTACGAAGTGGCGATCCGGGTCAAGGATTATCTTATTGACCAGGTCATGAATGATAAACTCGGCCGGGTCATAGTTGTGTATCCATGGTCCAAAACCTTTAACCTTCAAAAACCCAGGACGGTTAAGCTTTTGCCTTGTGATGAGTTGTTGACCAAGCAGGCCGAATTTGTCGATTCCATTGAATCCGTCATTCAGGAAAGTGACCCGGTGGATATTATTGGATATTTGGCGGATATGTGGTTGGTGTGCCGCCTTTATGAAATTTTACATGACACCTCTATCTCTGAGGCGGCGGCCCAGTCTCAGCAGCTTGAGGCTAGCGTTCAGAGAATGAAGAAAGATAAAAAAGGTATTGCCTCAGCCTTTGCCAAGGCGAAGAAGGCAGACATTGATAAAGGTATGCGCGAGGTCTTTACCTCAAGGATGATGGTGAAACGTTAATCGTATAAGATTTTTTGTCTCAAGGGGGGATAACCGTGCCGGAAAACAATCAAACATCACCTTCCAGTGATTCATCCAACAACGAAGCTAAGCCTGCGGATTCTCAGCCTAACAAAGAGGATGTCCAGGCCCAAGAAGCCCCGAAGGCTCCTCAAAAGGATAAAAAAAGAGGCTGGGGGCGGATTGTTTCCGTTCAGGGACCGGTTGTGGATTGCTGGTTTGATAACCTTGATGATATCCCGGCTCTTTTTGACGTTATTGAGGTTTATAATTTTAATAAAGAGCGTATTGTCCTACAGACCGCCGAACACTTGAGTAAGAATTTGGTTCGCACGGTTTCTTTAAAAGAAACCCTTAATTTGCAACTGAACTCTCCCTGTCGTAATACCTTTCAGCCAATCGCTGTCCCCGTCGGGGATGGATGTTTTGGCCGGATCATGGACGTTGTCGGTACGCCCATTGATCAAAAAGGGCCGATCGAAGAGCCTCTGCTGCCGATCAGGGCCTTGACCCAGGCCATGGGTTTTGATCTGAACGAAAAGGAGGCAGCTCGGCCCGAGTTGCTGGAAACAGGAATGAAATATATTGATCTATTGTATCCTCTTGTTAAAGGGAGCAAGACGGGGATCATTGGAGGGGCCGGTTGCGGTAAGACGGTTATTATTCTCGAGCTCATTAGTAACATCGTTAAGGAGCACGCGGGAGCGTGTGTGTTCGCCGGTATCGGTGAGCGCATCCGCGAGGGCAATGAACTCTTTTGGGAGTTGACTGATGCCAAGCTTCTTCAGAACGTTATGTTGGCCTACGGGCAGATGGATCAGCCGCCGGGCGCTAGAGCCGAGGTTGTCAATACCGGTATCCGTTTGGCGGAATATTTACAGGCCAAGAACAAAGACGTTCTTTTGTTTATGGATAATCTCTACCGTTTTATTCAGGGCGGCCAGGAGGTGTCAACCCTTTTGGGTCGTGTCCCTGCCGAGACGGGATATCAGCCGACCCTGGCTTCTGAGGTCAGCGGGGTTCAAGAAAGGATCCGTTCCGTCAAAGGCGGTGGGTCGGTTACCGCTCTTCAGGCCGTATACGTGCCTGCGGATGATATGACCGATCCCGCGGTTGTGGCCATCTTCAGTTATCTCGACGGGTCGATCGTTTTGTCCCGCGATTTGGTCCAGCGCGGGATGTATCCGGCGATCGATCCTCTGCAGAGTTCTTCGGGTAACCTGGATCCATTTGTTATCGGACAACGTCATTATGATCTAGCCCAGAAGGTCATCCAGCATTTTAATAAATATAATGGTCTTAAACGTATCGTGGCCGTTATCGGTGTCGAGGAGTTAAACAAGGAAGACCGCATGGTCTATGGCCGCGCGCAACGTCTGCTTAACTTTATGACCCAGCCGTTTTCTGTCAGTGAGGTCTTTACTGGCAAAAAGGGAGAATACGTCCATACCGAAGACTTGGTTGATGATGTCGAGAAGATTATTTCAGGTGAATATGATAAAACTAAACCTTCTGATTTTTATATGGTCGGCCGTGCACCTAAATTAGCTTGAGTGAGTCGAATGCTGGTTGCGATAAGAATAATCAATAAAAAATTCTATGATCAAACAAAACGATAAGGTTTTAGCGCAAGAATTAGTCAAAAAGGAGTATTTGACCCAGACGGCTGTTGACCAATACCTCAACGAGATCCAAAAATCCGATGAGAGTCTTAGGGATCATCTGATTCGCCACGCCTACGTGACCCAGAAACAAATCCTCGATTGTCTCTCTGCCATTTATCAGTTGCCTGTTGTCAATTTGAAGAGTATTGAGATTGATAAATCGGTTATAGTCAAGATTCCTGTGCGGCTAGCTTGGTATTATAAATTTATGCCGATAAAAATTGAGGATAAGAAACTGAGCTTGGCCACAGCTGCGCCCATGGATGTGAAAGCCCAGGATGAGATCCGTCTGCATCTGGGCTTTGAGCCTCAGGTATTACTGGCGAGGGAATCGGATATCCTGGATGCGATGAATAAATATTATGGCCTGGCAGCGGATAAGATCGAACGACTGGCCAAAGAAACTGGGTCTAAGCAATCTGGCGCGACATTGTCACAACAGAAGGCTGTTGAGGATCTGGAAAAAGGCGCTGATGAGGTCTCCGTGGCGAAATTGGTCAATCAAATTTTGTTGGAGGCTTACAAAAAGCGCGCGACGGATATTCATATCGAACCTTATCGCAATAAAGTAAGGGTGCGGTATCGTATTGACGGGATCCTTATTGATGCCAATGTCCCGCCTGCGGTCAAGCAGTTTTATCCATCCATTATCTCCCGGATCAAGATCATGGCAAATCTAAGCATTGTTGAGAAACGCGTGCCTCAGGACGGCAGTGCTGTCGTCAAGACCAAGGAGCAGGATTTGGATCTGCGTATTTCAACGATCCCCACGCCCTATGGGGAGAGCATGGTCATCCGTATCCTACCGACCCATGTGCGTTTATTGAGCCTGGAGAAATTGGGATTGGATCACGATCATTTAAAGATCTTTCGCAATTTGCTGCAAAAGCCGCACGGTATTGTCCTGGTCACGGGGCCGACGGGAAGCGGTAAGACAACGACGTTATACGCCTGTTTAAATGAAATAAATTCAGATCAGCGCAAGATCATCACATTAGAGGACCCCATTGAATACGAAATGGAAGGGCTTACCCAGATCCAGGTGAATCTAAAGGTCGATATGAGTTTTGCCGCGGGATTGCGCAGTGTCTTAAGGCATGACCCGGACATTATTATGGTCGGTGAGATCCGGGATCTGGAAACCGCCGAGATCGCCATTCGTACGGCGTTAACGGGCCATTTGGTTTTCTCAACCTTGCATACGAATGATGCGGCCAGTGGCGTTACCCGCCTGGTGGAGATGGGTGTTGAGCCGTTTTTGGTCTCCTCCAGCATCGAGGCCTTCGTGGCCCAGCGTTTGATACGTATGATCTGTCCCAAATGCAAGGAGGAGGATACATCAGCGTCCTTAGATATCAAAGAGGCCATAGGCCGTTCTCTAAACATTGCGGACCCCCATGGCATAAAGATCTATCGGGGCCGCGGGTGTGATCATTGCAATGGAACGGGTTTTTACGGGCGTTCGGCCATATATGAGATTTTGACCATTGATGAGGATATCCGTTCGGCCATCATCAATAAAGAGAGGTCCGATCACCTCAAGGTGTTAGCGATGAAAAAGGGTATGCTGACATTAAGGCAAAGTGGTTGGAAAAAGGTCTTGGCTGGGGTCACCACCCCGACAGAAGTGATGTATGTGACCGAGAGTGATCAGGGGGACGCCATCTCTGGCTCAAAAACTGTTGATGCATCAGGTGCCACTCAAGACCAAAATGCAACGGGGCAAACGCGGATTGTGACGCCCGAAATTTTGAATGCCAAAGACGATTATAATTCACGGGTCTATCCCCGGTATAAGGGCCGGGTGGGGGTGAGGTATTCGATCGTGCGCCAGGATCCCAAGCAGTCCAACCGTTTGATTACGGATGGTGTCGAGCATTCATCCATTACCAAGGATATCAGCGCCGGAGGGGTTCGTTTCGTCTCGGGATATACCCTTTCTATGGGAACGATTCTGCAGCTTAAGATCCAGCTCAATAAGGATGAACGCAGCATTGATTGTTTAGCCAAGGTGTGTCGCATCGAGGATGATAACCTATCAGCTATGTTTAATTTGGCGGCCTACTATTTGGATATATCCAGTGCGGACAGAGTACGCATCAGCGATTACGTCAGTAAAGGGCTTGCCGAGGAGGGGAAATAATTTTATTAAAGTCCATCGTATGGCGTCCATCGTACATCGCCGTTAACGTTGGATAAGCGAAGGACGATGGACGAATGACGCAGAACGCATAAAGGACTAAACCATGCCAAGTTTTCAATACCAAGCCAAGCAGAAAGATGCCAAGTCGGTATCAGGTCAAATAATTGCCGCTGACAAAGAGGATGCTGTTGAAAAGATCCATCAATTAGGTCTTATCCCTGTTAAGGTTGAAGAGATGCGTTTTGAGAAAGGGATGTTCGGCCGTCGTATAAAACCTAAAGTATTATACACTTTTAGCCGGCAGATGACGAACCTTCTTAAGGGGGGTGTTTCAATCTTACATGCCTTGGAACTTATGGCGGCCCAGGAAAAGGATCCCTATTTTAAGAATATTATCCAGAGTTTGCATTTGGGTATTCAGCAGGGTAACTCCTTGTCGGACGCGTTGGCACAGTATCCTTTTGTTTTTCCTTCATTATATGCGGCGATGGTCCGGGTCGGTGAGGAAAGTGGGCGGTTGAAGGAAATTTTTGCTGACTTAGCCCAATACCTGCATAAACAGGAAGAGATCCGTTCCAAAGTGAGCCATGCGCTGATTTATCCGATGATGATGGCCGTCCTTGGTATGGGGTCGGTCATCTTTATCCTGACGTATGTCCTACCTAAACTCATGGTCCTTTATAAACAATTTGAGCAGAGCTTACCCTTGCCCACATTGATTGTCATGAATACAAGTCGTTTTCTCATGAACAATTGGTTATGGCTTGCCTTGATCTTTGTTATTTTATTCGGGGCGTTCAAGCGTTGGAGCAAGAAACCGCAAGCCCAATTGAAATTAAGCGACATGGCATTGCGCCTGCCGGTGGTGGGCATGTTCTTGCAAAAGGTTGATATGATGCGGTTTTGTAAGACGCTGGAATTGTTGTTGCACAGCGGGGTCGGTCTGGTGCGGGCTTTGCCTTTTTCGATCTCGGTCATGCATAATGAATTATTAAAGAAGGAATTCAACAAGATCCATGTGAGCCTGGAGGCCGGTCACTCCCTGGCCGAGGCTATCAAGGAGACAGCCGTTTTTCCCCCGATGATGGGCTCGATCATTTCAGTCGGCGAGGAAAGCGGAAATATTACCGAGGCATTATATAATGTATCCGAGAATTATGAGGAGGAGACCGAAGAAAACATCAAATTTTTGACGACTTTATTGGAGCCCCTATTGATCGTTGCCATCGGGGCGGTCTTGGGTTTTATTGTGATCGCGATGCTTCTGCCGATCTTCCAGCTCGATATGCTCGCAGCTTAATGGATGTATGAATGAGACCATATGAAAGATAATTATGATGAGAATATTCATGACGGCGTGGTTCATCCTGGCTTTGTTCTGCCCTTGCAGCGAGGCCCAGGACCTCTGGCAAGAGATCAAAGGCAAACACTTTGTGATTTTTTATCAGGCCCAAGGGGATAGGACCACGGCTCAGAAAGTCCTGCGGCGGGCGGAAGGTTTTTATGACAAGATTGGATCGCAGATCGGATATCAACGATATGCCAAATTTTGGACTTGGGACGAGCGCGTTAAGATATTTTTATTTCCGGATGCGAATGCTTTTGTGCGGCATACCGGACAGCCTAGATGGTCTCTGGGGTATGCCTCTCAGCATAACCGTTTGTTCAAAGCGCATACCATTGTGACCTACACCCAGGAAAAGGGTTTTATCGACGGTCTTCTTCCGCATGAGATCAGCCATTTGATTATGGCTGATTTTATACCAGATGATTCTCATATCCCCCTATGGTTTCATGAAGGGTTTGCCCAGCTTCAGGAGGCAGGAAAACTGAGAGCCGCCAAGGGCCTGATGGGGCATTTGATGGGTCAAGGCCAGTATGTTAAGTTTGATTTTCTTATGGATTGGGATATACGGGCCGAGCCGGACCCGCTTAAGGTTGAGATTTTCTACGCCCAGAGCTTGACGATAGTAGAGTTCCTTTTAAGAAAATATGGGCAGAGTGCCTTTGAAAGGCTTTTTAGGGAATTACGTGATGGCAAGGCATTTATGGTGGCCTTGAGGCGTGCTTATTCGAACCGAATTGATTCCTTGGAAGATTTAGAACGTCAATGGTTAAAATATATAAGCCAATAGGAGGAGACAATGATGCTGGCAAGACAATCAAGCCCGTTTGGACAAAGGAACCGGCAGGGTTTTACCTTGACGGAAATTATTCTTGTTGTTGTGATCTTGGGGGCCTTGGTGGCTATGGTCGTCCCGCGTTTGACCGGCCGCTCTGAGCAGGCCAAGGTGGCTGTGGCCAAGGCCGATATTGAGTCCCGCCTGGCCACAGCCTTGAAGTTGTATGAACTGGACAATGGTAATTTCCCGACGACATCCCAGGGATTGGGGGCCTTGATTAATAAGCCAACGACCAGCCCCCTCCCGGAAAACTGGAATGGTCCCTATATAGAAAAGCCGCCGATTGATCCGTGGGGCAATCCTTACTATTATGAGTCGCCCGGCCGCAACAGGCTTGATTATGATCTATGGTCGCAGGGTAAGGATGGCGAAAGCCAGGAGGACGATATCTTTAACTGGAAATATTAAATTGAGCCATGCTTAGCTTACGGCAAGATAAAAAAATATCCGTTCGTTTTTGGCCTGGGCCCTTAGGGGGGTTTACCTTTTTTGAGGTTATGGTGACCGTGGTGATCTTGAGCATCGGTATTCTGATCATCTATCAAGGCTTTTTAAGCGGTATTTTCTATCAGCGCCAAATGACCTACCGCACCTATGCCATGAATTTGCTCGAGCACAAATTGGCCTTTGTGCAGCATGCCCTCCAGGCCAACAAGAAGATGCCGGTTTATGAAGAAGATGAGATCGAGAATATTGTGCTCAATAACCAGAATATCGTTTTTCGTTTCAAAATGGATTATCAGCCACTCGTGGCCCTGCCAGGTGTTTATGTCGTTCATATTGGTTTGTCCTGGCAGGAACTCGGACGGAATTTTGGGATCAAGCGCACGGCGGTGATATCAAAATTCTGAAGGGAATGACTGTGGATATGAAATTGAGGCGCCGATCCGATGGTGGTGGTAAAAAATATATGCAGGGAATGACCCTGATCGAAATGATTTTGGTTGTTTCCTTGATCGCCATGATCGGCCTGTCCCTCTTTCAGGCGCTGAACAACGGCTTAAAGATCTGGCAGCGTTCGCAGCAGACAACGCATGATGAGGATGTTATTATTTTCCTTCAGCAGCTTGGTTTTGATCTGAGAAATACGGTCCGCTACTCCTTGATCAAACCCGAATGGCAGCCGGAGAGCATCTCCTGGGCGGCGGTCATGACCACGCGGATGGACAGACATATCAGTGGCCAGCGTATCGACTATACACAACAGATAGGGCGGGTGGAATATTATTTTGATAAGGGGCAACATGCCATCATGCGTCGCCAGGCCAATTACAGCCAGGCCTTAAAAGAAAAATACGGGCCCGCCCAACAACTCGTCGCTGACGTGCGCCAGGTCCGTTTTTCATTAACCTTTGCCAAACAAAAGAACAAGGATTTCCTGGATTCCCAAGAGCCGCTTATCCCCGCGGCCCTTAGGATTGAATTTGAGATCATGGAACCGAATGGACATAAACGTTATATCCAGCGCTTATATAATATTCCTTTGGGGATGAGTTGATGCGGAACTCTCTGCGGAAAATAGAAAGTCACAATGGAAGTATTTTGGTCCTGGCCCTCTGGACCTTAACTTTTTTATCCGTGTATGTCATTTTATTGGGGACGCATGTGCGCTCAAAAATGGAAGTGCTTTTACGGTTGGATAGGACCAGCAAGGTCCAGGATGGGGCTGAAGCTGGAATACGGATCGCCAGGGCTGTCTTTGGCTCGGGGCAGGTCATGAAAGATGCGCCTATCTCGGGGCACCAAAAGCAAAAATGGTTCCAGAATCCTGGGCGTTTTTCTGATCAGTCACTGGGGAAGATTTCATATGAGGTTAGTTATAATCCCCATTTGGATTATCCCAGGGTTTCAGAGCGGGCCTATGGATTCAGTGATGAGGAGAGGCGTATCAATATCAATACGGCCGACCGCAAGACTCTAACGCGCCTCATTTATTATGCGGCAACCCAGGATGAAACCCAGGCTGAAGATATCGCCAAGGCCATCCTTGATTGGCGCTTGGCCGGCCGCTCGGATATCGTTGGTTTTTTTAGTGATGAATTTTATGAAAATTTGGAATATCCTTATCAACCCCAAAAAAAGGATTTTGAAGTTTTGGATGAATTGATGCTTGTCAAAGGTATCGATGCCAATATATTCAGGAAGATAAAAGATCTTGTTACTGTATGGGGTAATGGTCGGGTTAATATCAATACGGCCTCGCGTCTTGCCCTCTACGCCTTGGGGCTGAGCGAAACACTGGTTGACAGGATTCTTTACTTGCGCAGCGGGCCTGACGGCATTGACGGGACAATGGATGATTATATTTTTAGGACAAGTGGTCCCAAGGGCTCTTTGATCCTGCCGGAATCCTTAAATCTAAGCGGGGAAGAACTGGCCGTCATCGATTATTTGCATGTGCACGGTATACTTGGGATCGATTCTACGTGTTTCAGGATCGAAAGCCGTGGATATTTTAAGGAGACTCAAGAATCTAGACGCATTATGTGTGTTTTTGATGGGAATAGTGGTAAAATACTTTACTGGAGGGAAAAAAAAGGAAGTGATCCAATTTAGCCTTGTTTAAATTATATTTAATATTAATATTTATATTAATACTTAACAAACATTATGTTTGCAAAAGATAAAGATACCATCGGCATTATTCTCACGGCTGAGTCATTGCGTCTGGCTCAGTTAAAGATTTCTTCCAATGAGAAGAAGATCGCTGACATTATAAAGAAAGATCTGCGTTCTGTCTCAAAAGAAGAAGTGCCTAATGTATTGGCATCTCTGTTGGCTGAGCTGAAGATCAAGAAACCCAAGGCGTTCTCCATTATCCCGTCCAATCAGGTGACGACTAAAAATATAGAGATCCCTTCCCTGGATCCGGAAGAGATCAAATCCATTATTGATCTGCAGGCGGGACGCCACACGCCCTATTCCCGGGAGGAGATCCTGATAGGCTATATTTCCATCGGTGTTTTCCAGCGCAACTACACCAAGGTCCTCTTGGCTATTATTAAGCGGGATGTGATCAAGGAGCAAATGGATGTTTTTGAACAGGCCGGTGTCAGGATCGAAAAGGTTGTTTTTGCCCCTGAGGCGATGGCCCGCTTCTATGCCGAGGCCCTGCAGGTCAAAGAAGAGGATATCCCGGTAGGCATTATCAATATTGCCAATCAGACGGCCGATTTTACCATAGAGTTCAACAAGACGGCGGCGACGTATCGAAACATTCCCTACGGTATGGACCATATCATCAAGGAGGGTGAGTCTGTTCAGCAGCAATTGGCCGATGAGCTTTTTAAATCTGTTGAAGCCTATCAAAATGAGGATATTAATAAGCTTCCCGAAACCTATATTTTAACCAGTGATGATGCCAAGGTTAAAGAATTGCAGCCGCTTTTAGAAGAGAAACTCAAGGCCAAGATCAAGGTCATGCCTTATTTGGATTTGATTGAGGCCCCTCAGCCGGTGATGCTCAAGATCGTCAGTGAGTACAATGATGATTCTTTCCTGGACCTCATTGCCTGCGGCGTTTCCCTGCCATTCATGCAGGTTGACTTAACACCTGATGAGATCAAAACCAAGCGGGTGATTGAGGAAAAGGGACGGGAAGTTATGAAGCTGGGGATCTTTTCGTGTATTTTGCTGGTGCTTATTTGCTCGATCTTTTTTTCAAAAATATTTTTTCAAAGCGTCTTTTTTGATAAATTAAAGGAAGATTATATCAAATACCATAAAAAGGTCATGGTCCTTGATAACATGGCCCAGAAAACGCGCTTGGTCAAGGATTACGTCAATAACCGCATGACGACCTTGGATATTATTAATGAGCTTTATATGCTTATCCCTGATGAGATTTATCTGGAAAGCGTGGTCGTTCTTGAGAATGGCAATATAACCTTACAGGGTGTTTCGGAATCCATGTCTCGGGTTTTTAATTTTGTCAGCGCCTTGGAAGATTCCCTGCTATTTAAGGGTGTTAAGACGACATCGACCTCGGCCAAGAAAGACCGGGGAAAGGATGCGGCCGCATTCTCGATTGCCCTGCGTTTAGAGAGTGCGCCGGATATTGTTGAAGAGGAGGCCCCTCTTGAGGGTGAAGAGGCGGTGCAAGGAGAGGCGGCATCGGCTGAATAGAAAATTATGATCATGGTCAGCCATAACATAGGTTAAGAAAATGATTCAGGAATTTTATTCAAAATTATCAGATCAGGAAAAAAAGGTTTTTTATGCCGCCGTCTTTGCGGTAGTCCTGGCCTTGTTTGATACGCTGTTTTTAAGGCCGGTCTTGTCTAAATTGAGTTCTCTTGAAAATGATATCCAGGAAAAAACCAATAATATCAAGCGTGATCTGAGGTTTCTTTCATATCAGGACAAGATCATGCAGGAAAAGGATGCTTATTCAGTTTATGAAACTGATGAAAATAAGACCGAAGAGGAGATCATTGCCGGTTTTTTAAAAACGGTTGAGTTGCTTGCCTCCGAATCGGAGATCAATTTAATTAAACTTAGCCCCGCTGGGGCCGAGACTAAAAAGGGGGCCATCTTTTATCATGCCAGTCTGGAATGTGATGGACGGCTTAAAAAGATGGTCGAGTTTATGCACAGGATTGATACCACCAAAAATCTTTTAAAGGTCGTTAAGGTTGAGATGACTGGTAAAAAGGCCAGTCCGGAAACAGTCTCTGCCATGATAAAGGTGGCCAAGCTTATCATTGATCCTAAGACCATTGGTAATTATCAGTTTGCCGAAGAGGAAGGTTTATTGACCGAGGAGGAACAGCAGCAACTTAAGGAGGAGTTGCAAGGCGGGGGCGATAGCGGCGCTGAGGGTAAGGAAGGCAGCGGTGAGGGCGAGGCTAGGGGTGATCAAGATGGGAAGGGGCCCGAAACGGCGGCGGGTGACGGTCAGGGGAAAGATGGTCAGGATCAAGAAGGTCAAGACGTTCAATCCGGCGGTAGTGAATCGGGAAGTCAAGAGGAATCTGAAGGGGCCGGAACTTCTAGCGGTGGCGGTCAGGGGCTGGATGGCGCCGGTGGTTCCGGCGGGCCGGGCGGCGAATCAGGTTCTGGAAGTGGAAAGGCCGGCAGTGGCGCTGGTGCCGGCGGGGTAGGTTCCGGTGATGGCGCCGGCGGCAGCGGCGGTCAAGGCAGCGGTGGCGCGGGCGCCTCAGGTGGTTCTGGTGGTGGTCAAGGTTCGGGCGGCGGCGCTTCAGGCGGTACGGCCGGCGGAGAAGGTGGCGAAGGTCAAGGCGGCGGCGGGGCTGGTTCTGGTGGTGGCGCCGGCGGCGGTGGCGGTGTTGGTGAGGGAGAAGGTCCCGGCGGTACGGGTGAAGGCAGCGGAGACGGGCGAGGTAGCGGCGGCGGTTCAGGTACGGCTGGTGGCGAGGGGGAAGGTCAGGGGCAAGGTGGTGGCGGTGAAGGTGGCGGCGGTCAAGGTCAAGGCGGTGGCGGTTCCGGTGGTGGTGATGAAGAAGGTGGGGCGGGGACAGCCAGTAACGATGATGACGCCGATGGCGGCGGTGGCGGTTCCGGCAGCGCCCAGAGAGGCGCCGGGGCTTCAGGCCGTGGTGCTGGTCGCGGCGGAGCTGGTAGCGGGGGTGGTTCCGGAGCCGGCGGCAGCGGTGGTGCCGGGCGTGGCAGCGCAGGCCGGGGTGGGCCTTCAGGAGATTCTTCCTATGATAGCGGATCGGATGATCAAAGATCGACCCGTTCTGGCGGGGGGGCAGGTTCGGCTGGCGGTTATGGTGGCCGTGGCAGCGGCGGTGCCGGTGGTGGATCAGGCGCAGGGGGTTCCGATGATGATACTGTCGGGACTGGTTCTGGCGGCGGCGGGGGCACTGGCGGCGGGGGATATGGCAGGGGTACAGGAGGTTCTGGCGCCGGTGGTGCTGCCGGCAGCGGAGGCATGGCTGCCTCGGGACGTGGGGCTGCTGGTGCGGGTGGGGCCCAACAGGGAACTCCTGATCTATACATCGGCCCTGAAGATCCCTATGATCCCTATGCGGATAATCCTCAGGTTGAACAAGGGACGGCCGCCGGTGGGGATAGTTACGGGCGAACAGCCGGATCCAGGGGCGCGGTACCTCGGGGCGGGTCAAGTCAACAGAAATCCAGCGGGCCACCTAAAGAGCGGACTGATGTGCAAAAGGATTTTGATTCTTTAAGTGAGGGAGGCCGGTTTCGTGTCCAGGGTTTTGAGAGTATTTGGAATAATTTCTGGAGTAGTGTTTTCCCCTGGATGAAGCCTAAAAAGAGAACGATTAATTCAGCGCCTCCGAGTCAGAAAAAAATTAACACCGATCATGTCACGGATGAATATATTGAAGATAAGAGTAAAAATTTATGGCAAAAGAAATTTTTAAAGAAATAGACTTATGATGATTAAGGGTATTATAAAAATATTTTTAATCTTAACGGTGATGGGTATGTTGATGCTGTCCAGCGTCGATGCTGATCAAGAGCTTATGTCTCTTTTTAGAAAGGGGCAGGAAGCGTATCACCAGGGCCATTACAAGGAGGCGATCAATCAATTTGAGAAAGTTGTGGATATGGATCCCAATTTTGCCCCCGTCTACAATGCCCTGGGCCAGGCCCATCAGCAGATCGGTTCGCGGTTAAGTGATGTGGTGTGGTTTTACAAGGTCGCCATTGACCTTGAGCCTGATTGCGATGAGGCGTACGATAATATGTGTAAGGCATATTCCCAGGCCCAGGAGTTTGACTTGGCGGAAAAGGCATGCCTGGATGCGTTAAGTCTTAATCCCGGGATGGGTAGCTCACAACTGTCACTGGCCTGGATTTATCTCGCAGGCAAACAGCAACCCCATGATGCGATTTATTATTTTAGAAAGGTGCTTGAAAAAGTTGAGAATCCTAACATTTATTTTGGGCTGGGTATGGCTTACTCTATGCTTGGTGATCATGCCCAGGTCTTGGATACGATCACCAAATTGCGTGGTATGGGAGAGTCTGATCTGGCCGCTCAGCTCGAAGATATGATCCGCCAACCTCAGGCCCCCAGCCCGCGGTCTTCCTATCAGGACCTTTCGGTCCCAAAGCCACAAAAAGGCATGTTGATTGAATCCCGGCCAAAACCCGCGCCGACACCGAGCGAAGAATTCGATTCCCCGGTAAGCGGCCAAATGCGTATCCGGCTTAAAGGGCGGCTTTTTGGCGACGAGGAATCAGAGGATCCCAAAAAGCATCCCGGTTCACTGTAACATCGTCCCTTCGCAAGATGGATGCCGTTAGTCCATTAACGGCCAGCCAGAAATTTTCCCCAATCAATACGAAAGACGTAGATGTCGGTCCTTTTGGTCAGATCTGAATGATGACTAAAGGGGTGGATGTATTGGAAGCCCTTACCTTCAAAGAAATACAATTGCATGATCAGCGAGCGGGCCAGGGATCTATCCATAAGGGCGCATTGATAATCGCCGCGGCGTTTGAAGAGAACCAACGAATAGGGGAGCCCCGCATTGAGAAGTTTCTTTTCCTTAATTTCATTATCATCAAGATAGAAAATACTGTAGGGGACCCCGTGGCCAAAGGTTGGTGAGTCGATCATGGCCTGCATACGGCCCGCATGGACCTTGACGCCTTTATCGAATGCGATAAGGTCCCCCGCGCGCTGAAAGGTTTTTAGGATACCGCTGAACCGGGGTTGCCCCCCGGCCATTTTCCAGACAAAATCGACATAGGGTTTAATGCCAGATAATAAATGTTGCTTGAGGGCCTTGGGATCCGCAGTAGTTTGCTCGATCTTTTTGAAGTCCCATTTGCCGACAAAGCTTAATTGCGCGTTTTTCTGGATCAGTTCGTTGTAGATCAAGATATAGGCTGGCGGAGGCCTTTGATGCGTGAGCTCTAAAAGTTCTTGTTTCTGTTGTGGGGGTAAAAGGGTGCGCAGTTGATGTTGGGCAGCCGCCTTGGATAAGGGAAGGATGGCATTAAGGATATCCACACTCTCGGACAAGGGGATGCCCCGTGATTCTAAATAGGTAACAGCCTTGTTTCCGCTTCCATCAAGCATGCGCAGGATGCCCAAGGCCTCACGCTCATCCTGGGCGATCAAGGCCCGTGCCATCCAATAGGCCTGCGGTTTATTGATCGTTGCCCCGTCAAAGGTCACGCGGCGCTGGGCCACAGACGTGATGAAATGACCGGGAGACCACCACGTGTGGATGATACTATTGGGAGGGGTTTTTTCATTAAGTTCTATCAGGGTGTCTTGCCAGATGTCGTTGTAAATACGTGTTGTTACCTGGGGCATTTGTCTGGCCGAGGTGAGGATGACCAGGCCCGCCAGCATCAGGGCCACGAAATAAAGTCCAATCATATATAGGTTCTGCCTTTTTTGGGTTGGGTAGCCCATGCGTAGATCAATTAATTTTTGTGATATGAAGTCCAGGGCCAGGGCCGTGAGCAAGGACATGGGCACCAGGCATAAGAGGGCAAAACGTTCGGCGTTAAATGTTAAAAACAACGACAGGGCAAAAAAGACCGCGATGATCAGCCCCGCATAAAGGTTGCGTTGATCGCTCCTGATGAAAGAGCAGACCAGGACGCCGAAGAAACCTAAGGCCGATAGGATAAAAAAGATCGGATGGCCGGTTAATTCGATGATCTTGCCCAGGGGAGCTTTGTGCAGTTCGCCAACGCCGATATAAAGATTGGGCCACAGTGAAACTTGCGGCTTGAAGAAATCATTGATGGCCACAAGCCCTTCCTGGATGAGGATAAAGAATTCCCTGGGGCCGTAGATGAGGCCGATGGTGCCCAGAACGCCGATAGGGATTAGAGAATAAAAGATCAATAGGTTCCGGTTTTGGCCTTGGCTTTTATCCCGATGGATGCAGAGATTATAAAGGATGATCACAAACCCGCTGGCAACAAGCGCGCCGAGATGGAACATCCAGCCGTGCCAGAAAAGCGCGTAGAGGGCAAAGGTTGCGGCGCATATCAATGCTGAGGCGAGGATCCTTTTGATATCCTTCCTGTTTTGGATGGCATAAATGAGGATGCCCAGTATGATCAAAGGAAACAGGGTGTTGTAGGGATCATTGTCATACCATCCCCAAATGCTGCGTTTGAGAAAGATGGGGGATAAAAGAAAAAATAATCCGGCCAGCAAGGTTGATATCAGATTGATATTAAGCCGCCGGCAGACCCACAGAAAAGCCAGGAGGCTCAATGTCATCACCACCAGGGGGCTGAAGCCCAGGGCGTAACTTAAGGGGATATCTTTAAAGAAAAGTGAGATGATCCGATAGACCCCATAGCCTAAATAAGGATGCAGATTGAAGGGCTCCCAATGGCCTAAGGGGGCCAACATCATGTCATTGAGATATTTACTGCCCTTGATATGGGGGCTGAGGGTGCCTTTGTTTTTGATCTGTTGGGAAAGGCGGTAATAATAAAAGGAATCCGACGCCAAAAGGTCTGGGTACCTTGGTTTTTTAGAAGATAACATATCAAGCTTGCGCGCGGTCTGGCGGATGAGCTTTTGGATATTTCCTTTTTGGGCGCGCAAGGTGGCATTTAATTTATCCCCTAGCCATTGTCCCTGTAATTGTTGGGAGACCTTAGGAAAGTCTTCCTTCAGGGAGCGGGCCAGGTTTATTTTGATCTGGTTGATGACCAGGACGGAGGCGCGTTCCAAGGAATCATGAGAGGCATAGGTCCGTATGGGATAGAGCCGGAAATAGATCCCCATGACCAAAAGGAAGACTGCGGTTATCAATAAAAGAATGCGTCGGCGGGTATGTTCGCTTGTCGTGTTATTCATGGCCTTCCTGGGAAAGGGCTGATTGCTTAAGATAATCATAGAGGTATTTTAGGATTTGATTAGAGGGGACCGCGAAACTGGAATGGTCGGACGCGGTCTCCTTGGCCGTCATCAGGCCGATCAATCTTCCTTTTTGATCAAATAGAGGCCCGCCACTGTCACCTTCATACAAATTAAAAGATGTTTGAATTAGGTCCGTTCGATTGATACCGTATTTCTGGAGTGTCCGGCTGGTCCCCAGGCCGATAACCTGGCCCCCGGTGATGGTCTGGTGTAATACCGGGGAGCTGCCTACGGTCAGGATCTCTTGGCCCAGGTTGATCATATCTGAATCCGCGATCTCAACGGATTGAAGGGCAAAGGGGGGCTCGATCTTTAAATAGGCTATATCGAGATTGTTGATGACGAACAGCAATTTGGCTGAAACCTTTTGTCCATTATGTAACGTGGCGATGATCAGGTTGGCCTTATCAACGATATGCCCGTTGGTCACGATAATGCCGGAGTCGTGGATGATAATCCCGGCGCCCTTGCGGGCATAGGTGGCCTTTTTAAGATTACGTAACTGAATGAAACGCCCGGTATTTGAGTCGAAGACGGTTTGGGCCCTGGGGGATTTATAGAAACCAATGAGTTCGGCCTTGATATCGACCAGGGCCGGTTGTGTCTGGATAATTTGTTCTAAGACGGAAGGTTGGGCAAAGGCCGAAGATGGCCATAATAGGCCCAGGGTTAAGGCACATAGTGAGGAAATAAGGAATAATCTATTAATCATTATAATAATATATTAATGAGACCATAGTAATTGTAACCTTTATTGACTTTATCTGCAAGCCGATATCAAAAAAGCTTGAAGTAAAGGGAGTTGCAAATTTGGGGGAATTTATCTCACGCCGGAAAGAATTTTAGCTTGTCTTTCATCCGGTTTCCATGTACAATACGGCTTGTCTTTTAAAATCCCAGGATTAACAATAAACCCTTTCGCGGCATATTAAATCACATATTTAAAGGAGACGCATTATGAGCGGGCTTTTTGGCATGGTATCGAAAAGCAGTTGTGTCCAAACTCTGTTTTATGGTACGGATTACCATTCCCATTTAGGCACCGAATATGGCGGCCTGGCCGTTTGGGGAAAGAAACTCTACAGGCAGATCCATAACATCAAGCAATCTCAGTTTAAATCCAAATTCTTTGAGGATATTCAGGGCATTGAAGGTAAAAAGGGCATTGGGGTCATCAGCGACAGCGATGAGCAACCGATCTATCTTAATTCAAAGTTCGGCCCGTTTTGCATTGTCACCGCCGGGCTCATAGAGAACCAGGAGGCCCTCAAGGCCATGTTATTCGATCTGGGGTTGTCTTTCAGCGAGGTAAGCTCGACGGTGAATGTCACGGAGCTGATCGCCAAACTCATCAGCCTGGGTGATAATTTGGTCGATGGTATTGACAAAATGTTTTCCCTTATTGAGGGCTCGTGCTCCCTGTTATTGATCAATGAACAGGGGGTTTATGCCGCCCGCGATAGGATGGGGTATACCCCGCTGGTGATCGGCAAGAGCGATGAGGCATGGGCCGCCACGTCCGAATCGGATGCGTATCCTAATTTGGGGTTTGAGATCGTCAGGGACCTGCAGCCTGGGGAGGTCGTTTTGTTAACAGAAGAGGGGATCAAAACCCAGAAACCAGGGCGAGCAGCCTGTCAAATCTGCACCTTTCTATGGATCTATACCGGTTTTCCCGCATCAACGTATGAAAATATCAATGTCGAGACGGTACGGGAGCGTTGCGGCAGGGCCTTGGCCCGGCGCGATAAGGATATTGAGATTGATTTGGTCAGTGGCGTGCCGGATTCCGGGGTGGCGCATGCCATCGGATATGCCATGGAGTCGGGTAAACCCTATCGTCGGCCTTTGGTCAAATATACCCCCGGCTACGGACGCAGCTACACGCCTCCGGAACAGGCCACGCGTGATCTCATTGCCAAGATGAAGCTTATTCCGGTCAAGGATATTATTAAAGGGAACCGCATCGTTGTCTGCGAAGACTCGATCGTGCGCGGGACCCAGCTGAAAAATTTTACGGTTAACAAATTGTGGGATGCGGGGGCCAAGGAAGTGCATGTCAGGCCGGCCTGCCCGCCGCTGATGTTCCCCTGCAAATACTGCTTATCGACCCGCAGTATCGATGAACTGGCCGCACGCAAGGCCATTAGGGCTATTGAGGGCAAGGATATTGAGGATGTGAGCGCTTATTTGGATGAACAGTCACCTCAGTACCAGAAAATGGTTGAGTGGATCAGGAAAGACCTGGATGTGACCACGTTGCGTTACCAAACAGTGGATGATATGGTTGAGGCCGTCGGTTTGCCGCGCCAGAAGCTTTGTCTGCATTGCTGGATCGGCGCAAGCGAGGGGGCTGGCCAGCCATCCTGCGCCGGCAAGGCCCAGGCCTGCGGCAACGCGGCATAAACATACAATATTTTGCGTTCTGCCTTTACAGGTGGGCCAATTTCTGGTATAAATATTCACGTTTGTGAAGGATTTTGGCATTCGGGGATCCTAAATCGCGCTTGATTGAAATTCTAATAATTTAGGCGACCCAGATCTTTCTATAAAAGACATAAAAGATATTCATGGCCCTCAAATTATTCTCGATTGAATCTTGAAGGTAATTTGAGTGGCCCAGGTTTTTCTATAAAAGACATAAAAGATATTCATGGCCCTCAAATTATTCTCGATTGAATCTTGAAGGTAATTTGAGTGGCCCAGGTTTTTCTATAAAAGACATAAAAGATATTCATGGCCCTCAAATTATTCTCGATTGAATCTTGAAGGTAATTTGAGTGGCCCA
>Ga0272441_10002016_pt1 | contig 42267 bp, 41 predicted proteins | sample SSMProp6N_FD_193582 | JGI IMG/M metagenome (GOLD analysis project Ga0272441, IMG submission 193582) | Marine sediment archaeal communities from Little Sippewissett salt marsh, Falmouth, MA, United States - SSM-Prop-6N | ecosystem: Environmental > Aquatic > Marine > Wetlands > Sediment ...
ATACACAATATAATTATCCTTGATCCGCTTTGTAGAAACTCATTGTCAGACAGTTCACAGATATTCCATCATTTGATTTTTGATGTATACAATAGTCCTATAAAAATCCTTATCTCACCTTTGACAATATTTGGCAGAAAAACAGCCACTTGTTTTTATATCAATTACAAGATTTCCGGTTCTGTTCGCAGCCGGTGTCTGCGAAGTCTGATTCAGGACTGCCATACCGATAAATCCGCCAATCAATGCCTGACTGCAAGACAGACGGCTGTCAAAATCCCACCGGTTCAGGACGACACCACGACAAAGACCAGCGGGCGTACCGGACAATTCTTTTCCCAAAACTTGACACCATAGGAATATTTTTAATCCCCCGCAATGATGAACTGTCAAAGAAGTGCAGGGAGAGGATGACGTGAAGGCAAAGAAAAAAATACCCGTTCTGGAGAAATGTCCTAGCGGGATCGCCGGACTCGATGAGATCACTGACGGGGGATTGCCCAAAGGGCGCCCGACACTCATATGTGGGGGGGCAGGGTCCGGCAAGACCCTTATTGCCATGGAGTTCCTCGCACGGGGAGCCATTGATCAAAATGAACCGGGGGTCTATATCACTTTTGAAGAACGCAGGGATGACCTGGTGAAGAACTTTGCCTCGATGGGGCTTGACCTTGAGGATCTCATCCGCAAGAAAAAACTGATCATCGACCAGATCAGGATAAACACTGCCGAGATTTATGAGACAGGGGAGTTTGACCTTGACGGACTGTTCATCCGGCTTGCCGACCATGTCGAGACCATCGGTGCCAAACGGATTGCGCTCGACACCATCGAGGTGCTCTTCTCTGCGTTCTCAAACGCGGAGGTCATTCGTTCAGAACTCCAGCGGTTGTTCTTATGGATAAAAGACCAGGGTCTCACCGCAATAGTGACCGGCGAACAGGGCGAGAGAACGCTCACCCGGTACGGGCTTGAAGAGTATGTCGCCGACTGTGTCATCACCCTTGATAATCGCGTCGTGAACCAGATCTCGACCCGCCGCATCCGGGTGGTGAAGTACCGCGGCAGCAAACACGGGTCGGACGAATACCCGTTCCTGATCAGCGAAGACGGGATAACCGTCCTTCCCGTCACCTCCCTCTCTCTCAGGCACATTGCATCTTCCGACCGCGTATCAACCGGAATCGAACGCCTTGACACGATGCTTGGCGGGAAAGGGTTTTACCGGGGAAGTTCCATCCTCATCACCGGTGAAGCGGGCACAGGAAAGTCCAGCCTCATTGCCGCCTATCTTGACGCGGCCTGCCGGAGAAAGGAACGCTGCCTGTATTTTGCATTTGAAGAATCGGAGAGCCAGATCATCCGCAACATGAGATCGATCGGGTACGACCTCCAGCAGTGGGTGGATGCAGACCTTCTCCGGTTCCATGCGATCCGCCCGACCGCCTACGGGCTTGAGATGCACCTTGCGATCATGACAAAACTGATCCAGGAGTTCGAACCCAAAGCTGTAGCCATCGATCCGATCTCCAACCTCTTCACTATCGGTGACGATATACAGGTTCGCTCAATGCTGATGCGTATGATCGATTACCTCAAATTAAAAGAGATCACCTCCCTGTACACGAACCTGACCACCGAGCAGGGACCCACACAGTATAGCGTCGAAACCACGCAGGCGCATGTCTCGTCCCTCATGGACAGCTGGATCGGACTCAAGACGATTGAAGGCAACGGCGAGAGGAACCGGGCGCTCTATCTCTTAAAAAGCCGGGGAATGGCGCATTCCAACCAGGTGCGGGAATTTATCCTGTCGGAGAACGGCATAGGGCTGATCGACGCATATATCGGCAGCGAAGGGGTGCTGTTAGGTTCAGCGAGGACTGTGCAGGAGATAAAGGACCGGGCGGGCAAACTGGCACGGGAACAGGAGATCGCAAGAAAACAGCGTAACCTTGAACTGAAAAAACGTTCGATGGAGACCGATATTATTGCTCTGAAAGAGAAATACGCAGAGGAGGAACGGGAAGTAGAGATCCTGATGGAACAGGATAAAGAGCGGGAGACGCTGATCGCCAGCGAGCGTAAGGAGATGGCTGTCCACCGTACTGCGGACAGGTGAAGCTCTGAAACCTGCATTATTGATGGATGATGATTATGACCAAACCAAAAAGTTCAGACAAAACCGGAACAGAAAAGGCCGGGGATAAAAAATGGGTGCTGAAACTGTATGTTGCCGGGCAGACCCCAAAATCTCTCACTGCTTTTGAGAACCTAAAGAGGATCTGCGAGGAACATCTCAAGGGAGAATACCGGATCGAGGTGATCGATCTGATCGTTAACCCGAAGCTTGCCAGAGGAGACCAGATCATCGCGATCCCCACGCTTATCAGGAAACTCCCCGAACCGGTGAAAAAGATCATCGGCGACCTTTCCAACACGGAAAACGTGCTGGTCGGTCTTGACATAAAGTTGATGGAGTGAATGCCCGGATTCAGGGAGGTCTATGCAATGGATAAAAAACACGTTGAAGATTCGACCAAAGAATATGAGGAGGCACTCCGTCAACAGGATACACGCAGGTATGTGTTGCGCCTCTATATCACAGGATCCACACCTAAATCGCAACGGGCGGTTGAAAATGTTAAAAAAATCTGTGAGGAATATCTCAGGGACAGGTACGACCTCGAGGTTATCGACATCTACCAGAAGAAGGTGCTGGACAAAGACGAACAGATCATCGCAGTCCCCACCCTGATCAAGGAACTCCCCGCGCCCCTGCGCAGGATCATCGGGGATCTGTCTAACAAGGAGCGTGTCCTGCTCGGTCTTGACCTGCGGAAAAAGGAATAACCAGAACCCTTCTGGGGAATTATTCATGACCCGTTCAAACAAAAAACCCGAAGAAGAACTATCATCATTACGGGCACGGGTTGAAGAGCTCGAAGAGACGATCCGTGCGATACAGAGCGGCGAGGTTGATGCGCTCGTCATCTCGACTACGGGCGGGGACCAGGTATATACCCTTGAGAATACCGATCTGCCCTACCGGCTCTTTGTCGAAACCATGGCCGAGGGTGCGGTTACCGCCACAACGGACGGCACCATCCTCTACTGCAACGCCGCCTTTTCAGCGATCCTCCGCATACCGCTCGAAAAGATCATCGGGAGCTCTTTTCTCTCCTATATCAGACCTGACCAGCAGGAATCATGGAACGAACTAAAGGAAAAAGCACTTGCCGGGATGGCCGAAACAGAGATTTACCTCCAGAACGATGGCAGGGACATTCCGGCGCACCTGTCGGTGAAACCGCTCACGATTGCGCAGGGCACCGGGTTCAGTATCGTCGTGACCGACCTTACCCGGCAAAAGCAGGACCAGAAACTGATCGCGGAAGGCAATCTTGCCAACCTCATCCTTGAACATGCGGGAGAAGCTCTTGTGATCTGTGATCCCGGTATGACGATCCTCCGCTCCAACCCCAGGGCAGATGAACTGTTCGAAACCCCTACAGTAAATGTCTCCCTCACCCGCCTGCTCTCTGCATGTACTCCGCTCGCAGATCCGGACATCACGGGGGGTGTATGCATAGAAACCAGGGAGAACCTAATACAGGATCACCTGACAGCAGCAGGTGCCGGGGAAGGTACTGAATTGCTGGTCAGACAATCGCATGATATAAAAACCGTCCTGATGAGGTCAGCAGAGATCCGTGACAATCGTAATGCACTGATCGGGTACCTGTTCATCTTTATTGATATCACCGAACGGAAGAAAGCTGAGGAGGCATTAAAAACAAGCCGGATGAAACTTGCGGAGGCGATGAATCTGGCAGACCTGGTGAACTGGGATTTTGATGTCGCCACTGGAATATTTACCTTTGATGACCGGTTCTACGCTCTTTACGGCACCACCACTGAACTCGAAGGCGGCAGCCAGATGCCGGCAGAGGTGTATGCCGAAAAATTCGTTCACCCGGATGACCGGCAGGTGGTGGCTGATGAAATAAAAAAAGCCATCGAGGCCACTGACCCCAAATACGTATCAGAGGTGGAGCACCGGATAATCCGCAGGGACGGTGAGATCCGGCATATTGTCGTGCGATTCGGTATCATAAAAGACGAAAAAGGCAGGACCGTCAAAACCCACGGTGCGAACCAGGACATCACCGAACGCATACGGACAGAAGATGCGATAAAGCGGAATCTTGCGTTTCAGGAGACGATTTCTGCCATTACGTCACGGTTCACCGGCATATATGACCTTGACGATGCCATCAACGGCACACTCGCCGATATCGGTCGTCTGAGCCGGGCGGATCGTGCATATCTCGTTCTGTTACGTGAACATGGCACTGTGATGGACAATACACATGAGTGGTGTGCAAAAGGCGTAAGCCCGCAGATTGAAAACCTCCGGAAATTGCCATCAGATATGTATCCCTGGTGGATTAAGAAGATTCAAAACAGTGAGAGCATTCATATCACTGACATCTCAAAGCTGCCGCCAGAGGCAAAAGCAGAACGGGAGGTCCTTGAGAAGCAGGATATCAAATCGGTTCTTATCCTCCCTGTCTTCCGTGGAGATAAACCTGCCGGGTTTATGGGTTTTGATAATGTTTTGGAAACCGGTGAATGGACAGAAGAAGACATCATGCTCCTCAATACAGCTTCGCAGATCGTCGGGAGAACACTTGAACTCCAGCGCATGCATGGCGCACTGAAAATGGAGGAAATGAAGTATCGTGACTTTTTCAATACTTCTCAGGATGCGGTCTTTATTACTTCCAAAGAAGGGAAGTTGTTGGACTTCAATAATAGTTTTGTTCGACTTTTTGGTTATGATAGCGGGAAGGCGTTAAGGAAAGTAGCTATTCCGGATCTGTATGCACATCCGGAAGAACGAATAAAACACATCCGGACTATTACAGAACATGGATCTACAAAAGAATATCCCGTTGATTTACGTAAAAAAGACGGCACCATCATCAACACGCTAATCTCGTCTTTTGCCAGAAAAGATGAAAATGGGAATGTTGTCGGTTTTCAGGGCACAATCCGTGACATTACCAAACACAAACAGATGGAAACGGCCCTGATTGAGAAAACATACGACCTGAATGAAAGAATAAAGGAACTCTTAGCCCTGAAAACCATATCCGATCTTATATTATCGTCTGTACCTCCCGAGGATATGTTCAGGGGCGTTATCGATTTGTTCATCCCTGCTATGAAGTATCCTGAATTAACTGCTGTCAGAATAATTTTTGACGGTAAGGAGTTCAGGAGCAAAGGTTTCGCTAAGAGCGAGTGGAAGATCGGCAAAAAAATAAACATCGAAGGGAAGGAGAAGGGCAGCCTTGAGGTATTTTACACAAAGAAGATGCCCGATGCTGACATCGGTCCGTTCTGTTTCGAAGAGGAGAATATGATCGATATCATCTGCCGCCGTCTTGAAACACACATCTCCATGCAGTTATCACAGGAAGAGCTTAATAATACACTCAACCGGCTCGAAAATATCATCAATTTCCTGCCCGACGCCACGTTCGTGGTGGACAATGATTCAAAGGTGATCGCATGGAACAATGCCATCGAGAGGATGACCGGGGTTGACAGGGGAGATATTCTTGGCAGGGGTGACTATATCTATGGCACCGCACTTTACAAGGAGAAATTACCTGTTCTTGCTAATTACATTCAAAAACAGGACATGAAGCTTCCTGAAATATATAAAAATGTGGTATTTAGAGATGAATATCTCTCGGCGGAATCCTATCTTCCGGAAGCATTCGGGGGGAAAGGCGCCCATGTGCTCTCTGTCGCCTCCATACTGTATGATGAAAACGGAGATAGAGAGGGCGCCATCGAATCCATCCGCGACATCTCCAAACTGAAGAAGAAAGAGATCAGTCTTGCTGAGTCGCTTGAAGAGAAGACTGTGATGATTCATGAGATTCATCACCGGGTCAGGAACAACCTGCAGATCATCTCCGGGCTGATTCAGCTTCAGGTATTCGGGTCTGAGGATGAGCACGTTAAAACAGAACTGGATGAGCTGAACAGACGGATAATGTCAATGGCAAAGGTCTATGAACTGCTCTTTGTTGATGATAAGGTGGATTATTCAAAAATAAATGTCAGTGAGCTGATATACGCTATAATATCAGATTCAGCGTTATCCAAACCGCTCTCATGTAAAATATTATTCGACATTGATGTGTTCAATGAATATATTGACCTGAATACTGCCGTCTCAATCAGCCTTATCCAGAACGAACTGCTGTCATCCATGATCAGGTATTCATTTACCGGAAGGGAGAGAGGATTAATACGGATCTCCATGGAAAAAGATGAAGAAGGGTTAGTTGAACTCAGGGTATCTGATGACGGCACAGGATTCCCGGATGATTTCGACATATCCAATCCAAGAGAACTGGGAATGAGGCTCATATCAATAATCATAAAACAAAGCCTCAAAGGGACAATAGAGATGGTCAGGGATCACGGCACGATGTTTATCATCAGATTCAAAATTTAGAGGCAATAATAAAAAGTAACATACGCATCAGCCGCGAGCATGCCTGCGTAGCAGTGATGCGGGCGGCGTGGTGAATGCAGCCGATGTGAAGCGAGTCCCTGACGAAGCGAACATGAGCATACCAATACAGGATCAACCGGAAAAAAACAAGGCCGGTGTTATGCAGCTCTCATGAACCCTCTGGTTCCGGCGAGAATCATCGATTCCACGAAGTGGAATTCATGCTGAATGATCGGATCTCATTCAGAAAGTTTCTTGATTACCCTGAAAAGATCCAGAAGAGAAAAACCGTTTGCAGTGATCAAATCAATTTTTAAGTATGGAATTGTAAGGGTTACAGATCTGATAGGTGAAGGAAAAGTAATTGTTGATGAGAAATGAGAAAAGGTGTTAATAATAATACTCCATATGTAATTTTATTACAAACTCAGGAATAAATCATACTGAATACATCCTGTCAGGAACCATAATCTCAAATTTCGCCCCCTCGCCAAAGATTCCTGTTTCGTGTATTTCAAGTCCGGTGATCGAAATTATCTCCCTGATCAAAAAAAGTCCGAGACCAGTATTTTTACCGTAACCGTGCTTGAAAATAATCTCTTTATCTTCATCTTTTATCCCGCACCCGTCATCCTCATATACAAGTTTGATACCATACGGAATTCTTTCGTAATAAAAAGATAATTTTGAAAAGTCTCCCCCGTGCCTGACCGAGTTCTCCATGAGATTGTAAAAAACCTTTTCAAGAAGCGGGTCGGCGAATATTTTTAGGTTGCCGAATCTTTTTTCAATATTTATCCCTTGAATATTCAGGGTTTTGGCTGAATTATCTATATGGTTCGAAATCTCCTGCCAGGTGGGAGCACAAACACCGATATCCTGGTAATCCTTTGTAAATGAGATCTGGTTATAAATAGTATCGGCAGCAGCTTTTTGTTTTTCCAGAAAATTTTTCAGCTCTTCATCCCGGCAGATATCAAGTGAAAGCAGCACATAGCCCTTTAATGCTGTCAGCTGATTCAGGATGTCATGTCTTGTAATGCTGTTTAAAAGGTTCAGTTTTTTATTGGCCTCCATCAGGCTTTTTTCCGTGATTTTCTGATCGGTCACATTTGTCGAGACAACCGTGACCGCAATTACCTGATCCGTGAGAATATCCTTTACAGGACAGAACCTTCTCGTAAAATGGAAATCCCCCGACATATATTCATCTCTTACAACTTCTCCAGTTTCGAAAACTTCATTAATCAGACGCGAGAATGTCTCGTTCCTGCCCTTAGGATGGAATTCATCATAAGTTTTGCCAATAAACGCATTCTGGGAGTTTATTTCGAGTCTTTCAATATGTTCTGCATTGATGGAAAGATACCTGTAGTCCTTATCAACAATATAAATGGAATCTTCTTTCCCAAAGGCTTCGCCCTCTTCCGTAATTTCCCTTGAATTTATATTTACCGCAACAATTCCATCATTTTCAATGTTTTTGATGGGGCTGAATATTCTGATATAGATCCTGCCATCCTTTTCATATCTTTCTTCGATAGTTTCTCCGGATAAAAAGATTTTATCAATATTTGCTGAAAAATTTCGGAACTCCTCAGTTGTATGAAAATCCTGGTATCTTCTTTCCCTGAACAATTCGGCAGATCTGCCTATTCTTTCCAGATGCTTTTTGTTCATGAAAATATAACAGCAATCCCTGTCTACCATGTAAATGGAATCGTCCATCGATTCGATTAACGACCTGTATTTTGCTTCTTTCATATCCTTTCCTTTTGTTACTTTTTTAAAAATCCAAAATTATTACTACGGGCGGATCAATTTGTCTATACGATTTACATCTTCATCATAAAAGAATATGCATCCACGTTTATTGCTTTTATATTTTTTACCATCTGGCAAATAGATTGGAAAAATAATCGTAATATTTTTTAGAATTACTCATTTTATGAGCAGTTTGACACCTGTCATTTCATGAATTCAATAAAACCAGATATTTCTTAACAAGTAAATTCAAAAAAAAGAGACCGGCGTTATTCACGCCAGCTCAGGAACAGTATCGGCCCAGGTCTCGATCGTGGCCATGATACCAGCTATATTACACCAGCACCCATGAAGCAGACGAACTTCCTTCAGGGATAGGAAGCCCGTCCTCTTTCAGCCCTTCGATATGAAATGCGATCGCCTCGTGCATCTGTTCCTCGGCATCTTCACGCGTCTTTCCTGTGGCAATACAGCCCGGAAGATCCGGAGAATATGCCGAATAATTAGATCCTGCCTTCTCTATAATAATCAGAAATCTGTGCATCAATTATTCCTCCTTTAAACCTGCCTGTTTCAATATACTGTTCAATGTACCGGGAGCGATTGTATCAGCCATATGACCGGGAACGGTAATCCGGCCGGATATTGTTGGGTGTTTATATTGTCGATGACTTCCTCTTGTCGCAACAAGATACCACCCGTGTGCTTCTATCATCTTTATTACATCTCTCACTTTCATATAATTTCCTCAACGGAACGAACTCCCTTTTTACTTTTTTACCGTTTCAACAATAATCTCTTCCCGGCCCCTCTAATCCAAATAGATTTATTATCCTCTTTAAGAATGATTGTTTCCTTCTCGCCGGTCAGGTGACAAAAAATTAGTTAATAATTATAAAAAAAGGAACCGGCGTTTTTCACGCCAGCTCAGGAATACCATCCGCCCAGGTCTCGATCGCGGTCACTATGGTGTCGCTCTCGTAACTTGAGATGGTCACGTACTCCCTCGTGAACTTCACATAATATATCTCACCGTTGGGATCGTGGCACTTGATCATACACGAGTACGAATCCTGGGTTCCGCCTGCACGCCTGATACAGTCTCCGCCCATCGCGGTTGCAAGTGCGGTGTCTGCAAGGATCGCGGCAACTGAACCGTTGTAGGCAGCGACACCCTCGGCCTTCGCCGAAAGGTTTCCAACCTCATCGGCCTGAAGATCCTCGAAGAGGAACTTTGCGGTGTAACCCTCGGCTCCCTTCTCCACCCCGTCGTGGGAGACACTCCCGGACACATATGGAGTGCAGCCCCAGGGGTTGTTCGTCAGTACGTCCTGCACGATCGAATCGAACGTGGCGATATCAGCAATCGGCGCAGCAAGCTCACGGATGGCGGTCTTGACAACGCTTCTTTCAACAAAGTCTGCCATACTTTTTCACCTCCGTGGATCTCGTTCAAACCCATGGGGAGAATCCCGCCTGAACGGGATTTTTCTGTCGACGCGTAATTATTACCATTAATCATATTTATGCTTAACAAGCTTAGCGTTAAATAAGAAAAGATTCAAACGCCTTTTTGTGAATGGAATGCAGGGAGAGGAAGAAAAGACCACGAGGGAGATCCTCTTTGAGGTCCGGCGGGACGTGAAATGGATCTGCCTTACCCTGCAGGAGATCAAGGAGTGCCAGGACGATCACGAGAACCGGCTGAGGGGTCTGGAGAGTTTCAGGTCGGAGGAGATCGGGAACAGGACGAAGGGCCAGCAGCTCACTCTTGGGATGGGTGCCGGGGCAGGGGGACTGGTGGCAGTGATTATGAGGTTGTTTGGGGGAGGGTAATCATTGTGATTTTTTCATGAATTCTTCACGGGTAAGACCTGCCTGACGTATGATCGCCCTCAGGATTCCCCTGCCAAGTTCTTCTCCCTGATGATCCGGGATAACCACACATCTTCCATCAGGATGTTTTAAAATCAGATGGCTGCCTTTCTGACGGACAACAAGAAAACCAGCTTCTTCAAGGACTTTTATGACTTTTTCTGCCTTAGCAGGACTTAATTTAAACTGCCTGGACCCCCACAAACTCACGTTGCTCATCTGGTTCCGGAGCTTCGTTTACTTCAAGGTAAAGGCTTATGGCTTCATCCAGACGCTTTAGGAGTTCATCATATGTTTTTGCCTGTGTAAAGCATCCGGGAAGTGAAGGCACCGAGGCATAGTAATAGCCGTCCTCGTCTTTTTCAATCAGGCAGTTGAATTTCATTATTAAATTTAGTATAGTGTTTTCTCTGATATATGACTACTTATGATTGCATATGCTGGAATATGCGTATGATACTTTGATAAAATGAAGAAGGAGTGGTAAGGTAATTGAACAGTATTTCGTTTTTTGCTGATAGATAATCGGATCTTAATGTATCACAATAAAGCACAAATGGATCACATCAAAAGGAATTAAAGTCTGGGTTGTATATATACAATCGATTTTCCTATACCATAGCGGTTAAACCACCCCATCCATCACAATCACCCGTTACCTCCCTCTCCCCCTGAAAATCTCCGTCTGAATCATCCCCCACCTCCAGCCGGTTCACCATCCTAAAAACAGATATGGATTTATTAAATTGACTCGCTAAAGGGTCATTTAAAGGGATTGAATAAGCGGAGGCAGTTCGCTCATCAGGTAATGAAAAGAGCTGTCAGCTTTGACAGGTGCTGTCTTTTGCATAATGTAGTCTAGGCAATTTGGTAATATAAAAGAGCTACACTGATTTGGACATTGTATAATGATGCTGATATGGGGATTTGAACCCCAGTCGCAGGAGTGAGAGTCCTGCATGATTGGCCGAACTACACTATATCAGCAGGAATAAGTGCCTTACTCTATAGCCCTTCAGGACATTTAAAGCTAATTATTTCAGGCAGGATACCGGCGTATCCATACCCGGATCAAATGTGGATCGTCTGCTAAAACGGATCCCAAAAAAATTCATATTCATCCCTGTTACAGGTTTGCAGATTTGCGAACCCCTTTATAATATAAATATTAATGGCGGGATCAGGATCACCCTCCGGAAAGGGTGCATGGAAGGGGACGATGACATGGCAAAAGATGAGAATAAACCTGTTCTTGTGGGAGAAAAAGTGAAAATAAACGATATCGAGTGCGCGAAGATGTCGCTCCTTAACCCTGGGCTTATCGATCAGAAGGTGGATGAACGCACCATAGACGAAGCGGCGAAGGAGATGCTCAGGCACACGCTCAGGGAGGGGATCGAGACCACATGGGACCGTTTCGAGATGCAGCAGCCGGCATGCATGTACTGTAGCGAGGGGGTATCATGCAACAGGTGTGCCATGGGGCCTTGCAGAATCATGCCCCAGCACCACCGTCACAGGGGGGTATGCGGGGCAGATGCCGACCTGATCATAGCCAGAAACCTGCTGGACACAATCGCCACCGGGGCAGCGGCCCATTCCGACCATGGCAGGGAGATCCTGGAGACCCTCTTCAGGACCAGCAGGGGACAGACAGAGGGATACACGATCCTCGACCCGGAAAAGCTGAAGAGGGTCGCCTACGACCTGGAGATCGATACCGGAGGCAGGGATACGGAAGAGATCGCGGAGGAGGTGGCCCTGGCATTGATGGACGAGTACGGGACCATCAGGAACGATATCGCATTCACCAGGCGGGCCCCATTACAGACCAGGGAGATCTGGGAAAGTTCAGGAATCATGCCCAGAAGCGTTGACCGGGAGATCGTGGAGGCGATGCACCGGGTACACATGGGTGTGGGGGCAAGTTACGCCAATATCCTCATTCACGGCCTTAGAACCTCCCTCAGTGACGGTTGGGGAGGATCAATGATGGCCACGGAGATATCGGACGTGCTCTTCGGTACTCCATATATCAACAAATCACAGGTAAACCTTGGGGTGCTTAAGGAGGATCACGTGAACATCTCCCTCCATGGTCACAACCCGATGCTCTCCGAGATGATCATGCTGGCCGCCGATGACCCTGATATCCTTGAGATCGTAAAAAATGCAGGAGCTGCGGGAATCAACCTTGTTGGCCTGTGCTGCACAGGAAACGAACTGCTGATGAGGAAAGGCATCCCCATGGCAGGCAATCACCTGGACCAGGAGCTTCTCATCGCCACAGGGGCCCTGGAGGCCATGATCGTGGACTACCAGTGCATATTTCCATCACTACCCAGGACAGCAAGCTGCTACCACACCCTGATCATCTCAACAAGCGGGAAGGCCCGGATTCCCGGCTCCTACTACTATGAATTCAAAGCAGAAACAGCCTATGATACCGCGATAGAGATTGTTACTGCCGCAGTAAAGAACTTTCACAACAGGAAACCGGAGAGGGTCTTCATACCCGGAAAGCCGGTTGAACTGATGGCAGGGTTCTCGGTAGAGGCGATCACAGAAGCCATGGGCGGGACATTCAGGCCCCTTGTCGATGCCATAGCCAAGGGGAGCATCAGGGGGGTTGTTGGAATTGTGGGCTGCAACAATCCCAGGGTCAGGCATGATTACGGGCACGTCACCCTTGCAAAGGAGCTAATCAAAAACGACATACTGTGCGTGGAGACAGGATGCTCAGCGATAGCCTGCGGAAAGGCGGGACTTCTAATGCCTGAAGCGGCTTTCCTGGCAGGGGATGGCCTGAAAGAGGTGTGCAACAGGCTGAAGATCCCGCCGGTACTGCACATGGGCTCCTGCGTCGACTGCTCCAGGATACTGGTGTTGCTGGCCGGTCTCGCGAAGGAACTGGGAGTGGGCATCCACCAGCTGCCTGTGGCGGGGGCGGCCCCGGAGTGGTACTCTCAGAAGGCAGTCTCCATCGGATCATACTTCGTGGCATCCGGTGTGTACACCGTGCTTGGCGTGATGCCAAAGATCTCGGGCAGCAATAACGTTGTAAACCTGCTGACCGCAGGTCTGGAGAAGGTAGTGCACGCAAAGTTCGCCGTGGAGCCGGACCCGGTGGAGGCATCCGGACTGATCATCACGCACATCAACAGGAAACGTGAAGAGCTGGGCATATGAAAGAAGAAATAAAAGATTTCGCCGGGCATTTCAGAACCATGAAAAACCCGGAAAGCAGAAATGGTCTCCGTATCGTGGTGGCAGGCAAAGGCGGTGCCGGCAAGACAACCATCACGGCATCCCTGGCCACCTGTTTTGCGGCAAAAGGAGAGAGAGTGCTGGCGGTGGACCAGGACTGCCAGCAAAACCTGGCCTTCTCCCTTGGTTACCCCCTCGAATCCAACGAAGAGATCCTGCCTGCATCCGGAGATAAGGACTACATCGAGGAAAAAACCGGTGCCAGACCGGGAGAATCATGGGGCGGGATGCTCAGGCTCAATCCCAATGTGAATGATGTGATAGATAGGTTCGGGATCAGGATCAACGAACATGTGAGCCTGCTGGTGATGGGATCTGTATCCGCCGCGGCCACTGGTTGCCTCTGCCCTGAAAACGCCCTTTTGAACAGTATTATCAACTTTATCAGGCTCAGGGAAGACGAGGTGATCATCATGGACACCCAGGCAGGAGTGGAGCATTTTGGCAGGGCCATCGCGAAGGGGTTCTCGCATGCGGTGATCGTAACCGAGCCCACCTACAACTCCATATCAGTGGCACTTCACTCTGCACGCCTTGCGGACGAGCTTGGAATACCAAACATCCATCTCCTGGTGAACAAGACCGGTTCAAAAAACGATATGGAGAAAGTGGAAAAATATATCGGTAACTTTTCCGGATTCTCGTCCGTCAACTGCCTGCCTTTCGACAGCAGGGTGATTGAATCGGAACCGGATGTGACCGGGATCTGCATGAAAGAAGGAGAGTTCGCAGATCAGATCAGCAGACTATGCCTTGCCATCGCCGGAGAATGAAAAAAGATCAGGAATCTCTTTTCAGCCCTTCCTTCATGGAAGATACAAATTTTCGGATCTCCCCCGCCATCTTTTCCCGGTCCACAAGGTCTCTCTCTATGAGGGAGACAATGGCGCTTCCCACGATCACCCCGGCTGCGCCTGATTTTACCAGTTTTTCAGCATGTTCAGGCAGGGAAATGCCAAAACCTACCGCCAGGGGCAATTCGGTCACCGCCTTCACCCTTTCGATCAGGTCAATTGCCTCGTCTGCCACTTCCTCCCTCTGGCCGGTGATACCCATTGCAGAGACCAGGTACAGGAAACCACTGCCATGCTCCGCGATCCTGGTAAGCCGTTCCGGTGAGGTGGTCTGCGAGATTAAAAAGATCTGGTGGAGACCGGCCTTCCGGGCTGCCGAAAGTGCCTCCCCGGCCTCTTCAAGCGGCATGTCCACGATCAGTACCGCGTCCATTCCCACCTCGCGTACACGCTCATAGAAGCGTTCCACGCCCATCCGGATTACCGGGTTTGCGTAGGTGAATGCCACCAGCGGAATGTCAGAATAGCGCCTGATCTCTGCTGCCAGTGCGAACACTCTCTCTGGTGTCATGCCAGCGGAGAGAGCACGTACATCAGCCTTCTGGATCACGGGACCATCTGCCACCGGATCGGTGAACGGGAAACCCAGCTCAAGGAGATCTGCACCGCCGTCAATAATCGCCTTTGCCACGGCGAGGGATGTGCCATAGTCCGGGTCCCCGGCCACCGTGTACGCCACAAAGGCAGGCCCTCTGAACGCCCTCGAAATCCTGTCCATTCACACCGCCCCCATCATCTTCGCTACCGGGGCCACGTCCTTGTCACCCCGACCCGATAGGCAGATGACCACGATATCATCCCGTTCGAACCGGTCCGCGTTCTTTATCAGGTAGGATATGGCATGGGAGGACTCAAGCGCAGGTATGATCCCCTCCATCCGCGAAAGGTATGAGAAGGCATCCAGCACATCTTCGTCCAGAGCGTACGCATACTCCACCCTGCCCTCGTCCCGGAGCATGCTGTGCTCGGGGCCGACGCCCGGGTAGTCAAGGCCCGCTGAGATGCTCATTGTCTCGCTCACCATGCCGTGTTCATCCTGCAAGAGGTATGTCATGGCACCGTGCAGCACCCCGGGGGTACCCAGGCAGAGGGTAGCGCCGTGCATGCCGGGTGCGGTTCCTTTCCCTCCCGCTTCCACCCCGATCATGGTCACGTCGTCGTTGATCATGGGATAGAAGAGACCGATCGCGTTTGATCCGCCACCCACACAGGCGATGAGCGCATCGGGAAGCCGGTCTTCCACATCAAGCACCTGTCTTCTTGTCTCCCTGCCAATCACCGACTGGAAATCCCTGACCATGGTTGGGAACGGATGCGGCCCAACCACCGAGCCAATGACGTAGTGGGTCTCCCCCACAGTGGCCACCCAGTCACGCATGGCCTCGCTGGTGGCGTCCTTGAGAGTCCTCGTGCCCGAGGATACGGGATGCACCTTCGCCCCCAGCAGCTCCATCCTGAATACATTCAGTCTCTGTCTTTCGCAGTCGGTTTCGCCCATGTAGACCTCCACGGGCAGCCCGAAGAGTGCACCGGCCATGGCGGTGGCCACGCCGTGCTGGCCAGCCCCGGTCTCCGCAATGATCCTCCTCTTGCCCATCCTTCTGGCAAGCAGCACCTGCCCCAGGGTATTGTTCATCTTGTGGGCCCCGCCATGCATCAGATCCTCCCTCTTCAGGTAGACCCGGCAACCCAGATCATCTGAAACATTCCTGCAGAAGGTTAAGGGAGTTTCACGTCCCGCATAGCTATGCAGGCAGTCTCCAAGCTCTTTCCTGAAGGATTCATCAGAGGAGAGTCCTGAATACGCAGACTCCAGCTCCTCCAGCGCATACATCAGGGTCTCGGGCACGTAACTCCCGCCGTAGGGGCCGAATCTTCCAATCATGCCTCCGCCTCCCTGCATACCCTTACAAACTCCCTGACTTTCTTCATATCCTTTATTCCGGGGCTCTTCTCCACGCCTGAGGATACGTCCACCGAACAAGGGGAGAGCGCCCTGATCGCACTGCCCACGTTTTCAGGATCAAGGCCGCCGGCGAGTATCACCGGCACAGAAGAGCGGGCCATTACCGCATGTACAAACCCGTTGTCATAGGCCAGACCCCTGCCCCTGCTCCCATCGACCAGAACGGCATCGCATACCATCCCGACATCATCCCCCGGCTCCACCGCCCTCACCACCTTCACACCCGCATCCGCCGGAACCGGCACTGGGGCGTGCAGCTGGATCGTGTCAGGTTTCAGGGTTAAAAGAAGGTGTATGTCGTTCTGGTTCATGGTGTCGGTGACACACACCTTCTCGGTGGCGGGCCTCAGGGCAGCGAAGATCTGGCGTGCACGTTTAAGGGTCACGCATCGTGGAGAACCCGAGCATACCACCACGCCAATCGCATCCACACCCATCCCCTCGATATTGAGGCCGTCACGCACCGTGGTGATCCCGCATACCTTTATGCGCACACCATCGCCTCCAGGAGTGCTCCGGGATCGGGTGCGGACATCAGGGAGGTTCCCACCAGGAAGGCATCACAGTATTCCTTCAACGATGCCACATCCGAAGGGGTCCGGATACCACTCTCCGAAACCGCCAGAAGGCCGCTCTCCATCACCACCGGGCCGAGCCTGCGGGTGGCCTCCGTCCCGATTGTCATGGACCTCAGGTCCCTGTTGTTGATCCCGATCATCTTTGCATCGGTGGAGAGAGCCAGGGCCAGTTCGGTTTCGGTATGTACCTCCACCAGCGGCTGGAGTGACAGGCTCTCCGCAAGTTCAACGAATTCTGCCAGCCGGCCACCCAGTAGCGCCACGATCAACAGGACCGCATCCGCATGCATCCGCCTTGTCTCGTAAAGCTGCCGTTCATCGATGATGAAGTCCTTCCTCAGCACCGGAATGCCGGCAAACTCCCTTATCATGGTCAGGTAGTCCGGGCTCCCGCCAAAATAAACAGGTTCGGTGAGCACCGATATTCCTGAGGCGCCATTGTGCTGGTACTCCCCGGCCACCGCAAGCGGGTTCGCCACCCGCATCATATCACCGGAAGATGGAGACCTGAACTTCACCTCCGATATGATCGCGTTTTTCTTTGCAGACTTTATTGCACAGACCATGCTGCGGGCCCGGTAGTCATCGAAATCCTCCCCATGCCTGAGCGAGGCGATACGCAGCCGGGTGCTTCTAACGATATCGTCAAGTATCATGACAATCCTCCGGTCGCGGTGATCAGGGCATTCAGTTTCGCGAGCGCATCCCCGGAATCAAGCGACTTCTCTGCCATTGATATGCCCTCGTGTATCGAAGACGCCAGTCCGCCGGCATAGATCGCCGCCGCAGCATTCACCACAACGATGTCACGCCGGGGCCCGTCTACCCCGTTCAGGAGTTTAATTATAATCCCGGCGTTTTCGCGGGCGTCACCGCCCTTCAGGTCGGCGGGCGAAGCCCTGGAAATCCCGAATGCGGCGCAGTCGACCATGTAGGTATCAACCCTCCCACCGGAGAGTTCGGATATTATGGTCTCTCCGGTGGTGGTGATCTCGTCGATGCCACTACCATGGACCACCAGCGCCTTCCTCGTGCCCGTGAGATCAAGGACATGTGCAATCTTCCCGGTGAGAGAGGCATCGTATACGCCGAGAAGCTGCGCATGAGCCCCTGCAGGGTTTACAAGTGGACCAAGTATATTGAAAAAACTCCTGATTCCGACCTCATTTCGCGACCCTGCCACATATCTCATGGCCGGGTGGTGGCTGGGGGCAAAGAGGAAACCGATACCGGTCTCCGTGATCACCTTCTCCGTCTCCCGGGGAAAGATGTCAATATTCACACCCAGCTCCTCCAGTACGTCGGCTGAACCGCAGGCACTGCTCACGGACCTGTTGCCATGCTTGACCACCGGGACACCGGCACCTGCGGCCACCAGCGCAGCCGCCGTGCTGATGTTGAAGGTACCAATACCGTCACCGCCGGTCCCACAGGTATCCACAAGCGTGCCCTCCACGTCCGGACGGATCATGACTGCGGAACTCCTGAGCACCCGGGCAAATGCGGCGATCTCCTGAACAGTTTCGCCCTTCATGGACATCGCAGTCATGAATGACCCAATCTGCGAACCGGTGGCCTTTCCGGCCATGATCCCGGCCATAACCTCCTCCGCCTCCTCTTCGGTAAGGTCGGTGAACCGGGACACCTTCGCGATCGCCTCCCTGATCACCTGCACACCCCCTTCATGATGAAGTTCCTGACCAGTTTGTCGCCGTTGCTGGTAAGGATGCTCTCCGGGTGGAACTGGACCCCTTCCACCGGATAGCAGAGGTGGCGGACGCCCATCAGCATGCCGTCATCGGCGCTCCTTGCAGTCACCACCATATCTCCGGGAAGCGTCTCTTCCCTGACCGCCAGTGAATGGTAACGTGTGGCCCGCATGGGTGATGGGATAGAATCATATATGCCTGTGCCATCGTGCCCGATCATCGATGTCTTACCATGTACCGGGGCACCGGTCACCTCCACTTCTGCACCGAAAGCATGGCAGATCACCTGGTGCCCAAGGCAGATGCCCAGTGTGGGGATACGGCGGCTCATCGTGGCAAGAATCTCCAGGCACAGACCGGTCTCCGCAGGCCTGCCTGGACCGGGGGAGAGTATGATCCGGTCAAACTCCTGCGCAATGATATCTTCCGGGTCATGATCGTTTTTGACCACCATCTGTTCGCAGCCAAGCATCCCTACCTGCTGGTATAGGTTGTAGGTGAAGCTGTCATAGCAGTCCACGATCAGCACCTTCATCGTGTGCCTCCCGAAAGGGAGATCGCCCTTGCCATCCCCTCTGCCTTCTTCCCGGTCTCATAATACTCGTTATCCGGCACGGAGTCCGCCACGATCCCGGCGCCTGCCCGGTAGTTGAGCACCCCTCCCCCGGCGATTATCGTCCTGATGGCGATGGCGAAGTCCATGTTGCCGGTGAAACCGATATGTCCCACCGCTCCCGCATACAGGTTTCTGGGGGTCTCCTCCAGCTCACCGATGATCTGCATGGCTCTCACCTTTGGAGCCCCCGACACCGTTCCCGCCGGAAAGCAGGACCGGAAGGCATCAAATGATGTCTTGTCCTCAGCCAGTTCCCCGGAGACCACCGAGACGATGTGCTGCACATGCGAGTATTTCTCCACGGCCATGAACTCAGGGATGGTCACGGAGCCGTATTTCGCCACCCTGCCGATATCGTTACGGGCCAGATCGAGAAGCATGGTATGCTCGGCACGCTCCTTCTCGTCGTTCAGCAGCTCTTCCGCAAGCCTCCTGTCCTCGTCCGGGTCCGCCCCGCGCCGCCGGGTTCCGGCGATAGGTACGGTGGTCACGTGCCTGTCCTGCACACGGACCAGCATCTCCGGGCTTGCCCCAATCACCTGCCTGCACCCAAAGTCGATATAATACATGTAAGGGCTTGGGTTGATCAGCCGGAGCCTGTTGTATATCGCAAACGGATCTCCCCGGTACGGGCATTCAAACTCCCTTGATATGACCACCTGGAAGATATCGCCCCCGAATATGTACTTTCTGGCCGCTTCGGTCATCTCACAGAAGCGCCCCTTCCCCGGTACTGATGAAGAATCCACAACGAAAGATGAGCCACTGCCCGGCATTTCCAGGGGAGATGCGGCGATCGCCTCCAGCATGTGCGAGAGGCGGCGGCCAGCGGATTCTACCTGTTCGTTTGTGGCCTCCCCGTGCTTCACAGGGATTAATGATAAGGCATATGCAATCTCTTCGGCATGATCGTATACAACGCAGTCCCCGGGACAGATGAATGCAGCAAGCGGGAATGAGCTGTGGTGCCCCTGACTTTCCAGTGATCCCCCATATATCCGAAAGACGTTTTCATAGGAAAAAAAGCCCACCAGACCACCTGAAAAGCCGGGGATTCCGGGATCGATGAATTCTATGCCTTCAACCAATGACTGGATATAGTCCACAGCATCGACAGCCTTCTCTCCGGCTGGCGGAACCATCTCTTGATCCCCGTCAACCTCGACCTCTTCACCCACGGTGACGGTGAATAGGGGGTTGAAACCGATGATCGAGTAGCGGGCGATCTTCTCATTTCCCTCGACTGATTCCAGTAGAAAACCCGCTCCCGTGCATAACCTCGCAAAGAGTGCCGTGGGGCTTAATGAAAGGCATTTTACTGCCGCATGCAGTGCTATGATCGATGGCTTTTCGGCGGATTGCTGTGATGCATCCGTATTTTTAAAACATGAGTTCCTGGTATATTCAAACGCCATTCCACCGGCATCACCTTCTGTATATTAGTCTTGGTTTTGTACATATATATACATTACTGGATTTATAAGTACATTAGTACGTGTATTTGCCCGGATTATTGATCTAACAATAGGGGACGGAAAAAAGAGATGAATAATACGAGAAGATCCATACCGGAGCGGATTACCTCAGTTAAGATGGCAATTGAACCTGTCATAAAGCCCACAATCAGTTTGAAGATCAACAGGCACAGATTAGAGAGCGACTGGAAAAAATCTTCATTGGCAGCACTTTTCATATAAAAAAAAGGCATTTCTCAGGCAGGAATAAGTAGTAATCTTTCGTAATATATTGCAGCGAATGGCTTCAGTTGAAGAGCATATCAAAGAGATCGAAGAAGAGATCAAGAATACAAAATACAATAAGGCGACATCACAGCACATTGGTAAGCTGAAATCCAAACTTGCAAGGCTGAAAGACGATGCGGTCGCAAGAGCCATGGCTTCTGCCGGCGGAGGGGAGGGCTACTCGGTCAAGAAATCAGGTGACGGCACCGTGGTGCTGGTGGGCTTCCCATCGGTCGGAAAATCAACCCTCCTGAACAAACTGACTGGCACAACGAGCGAGGAGGCGCACTATGCCTTTACAACAACCACGGTCATTCCCGGGGCCATGGACTATAAAGGGGCCAATATTCAGATCCTGGACATACCCGGCCTGATTGCCGGGGCAGCCATGGGCAAGGGCCGGGGGAAGGAGGTGATCGCGGTAGTCAGGAGTTCCGACATGATTGTCCTTCTTGGCGACGTATATAACGGAAAGCATCTCGATGTGCTCATCAGGGAGCTATATGATGCAGGGATCAGGATAAACAGGGAAAAACCCGATATCACCATCAAGAAGACCTCAAGCGGCGGCGTGAGGTTCAACTCAGTGGGAAAATCCACAATGGACCTGAATGAGATCCGGGCAATACTGGCAGAAAACAGGATTGTAAACGCTGATGTGCTCGTCAGGGGCAACGCCTCACAAGATGATTTCATCGATGCCATCTTCGGAAACAGGGTATATGTACCCGCGTTCTTCGCCATCAACAAGGTAGACCTGGTTGACGAGGAGACCCGCCAGGAGATCACAAGAGAAGTGACAGACAAGTTCGGCAGACCACCGATCATGGTTTCGGCACACAAGGGCTGGAATATAGAAGAGCTGAAGGAAGAGATATTCAATCAACTGGGGTTCATCAGGATCTACATGAAACCCACCGGCGAGAAAGCAGACCTCGATGAGCCGCTCATCATCAGGAAACCCGCCACCGTGGAGGACGTGTGCAGGAAACTTCACCGGGATTTCGTGGACAAGTTCAGGTATGCAAAGGTGTGGGGATCTTCAGTCAAGCATGATGCCCAGCGTGTGGGCCTGCCCCATAAGCTGAAAGACGGGGACATTCTCTCCGTAGTCACCCGAGCCTGACCGCCTCACAAAGCAGATCCACGGGAGCATCGGTCTTTATGCCGGTGCCACTGTAATGCACCCTTGAAGCCCGGTAGCCCATATCCCTCAGGTTCAGGATCAGGTTCTCTATTCTTCCCGGTGATCCACCCACCCTCTGTGCTATTTTATGGTAGTCATAGTGAGAGGATGTGTCCAGCTCATCTTCCAGAAGATCCAGGAGCCTGGAAACAGCCCTGCCGGTTCCAGATATTGAATCAGACAGCTTTTCCTTCATCTCCGAAAGAATTTCCATTTCATTGACCGGGCCAAGCCACAACTGCCCCACGGGCATCAGCCCTGCACCGCAACAGGGGCATTTTCCTTCAGGAGGAAAGAAAGACCGGACCTCCTCCCTGTAGAAACATTTCCGGCACTGCATGATGTAGCCAATCCCTGAAAGAGCCCTTTCTGCGGACCGTGTACCATACGAAAGCCTGAAGCAGGCCCGGACATAGTGGCTCCTTGTATAACAAAAGATTGGCTCCACCCCCCGATCATAGCGTATGAAGCTCCTGGCAACGAAGCCGGCAAGAATCCTGAGCGCCACCTCGCCGTGATATTCCGTGTTCATGGGACGGGCGTTGTAACGCCTGATCCCGGCCTTCAGGTGGGCCCCGCACAGGGGCGCGGTATCCGTGGCCGATACCATGAGGAAACGTTTGGCGCTCTTTGCGGCGGCATCGACAAATGGTGCGGGGGTGCCAAAGGGATCAAGGTCAACGGCATCGAACCGCCGCCTGCTCATCAGCGCGTTCACGTCCGAGTGGATCACCTCAATATCGACACCGGCATGCCCGGCGTTTTTCCCGATCAGGTCAACCGCCACCGGGTTGTGGTCATTGACGGTGACGTGAGGGATATTACACTCCTTCGCTGCCCTGATGCCACGTATACCGGTTGCCCCCATGGTATCCAGATAAGACTCCGGCCGGATCACGGAAAGCAGCAGGAGGCTGGCATCCCTGTTCATCACCATCTCCGGGTTATAGAAGACAGGAGCATCCGAGGGCGGAAATGGAGCATCTGGATCGGTCACGGGCACGTATAGCTCCGTACCACCCTCGGTAATCAGCCTTAAGTCCATTGAGCAAAAAAGATGGATCTGATTTAATTTATACCTATTGCATGCCGCCGGGCCCGGTTACCAGGTAATTGTCACAGAAACCTGAACCAGCACCCCGTGCGGCACTACGGCCTTTACCCGCTCTTTGCGAGTTGGTATAATCCGGGGCGATCGTATTGCCGATCGTTTATTTCATTGACGAGATTTGCGTTTTCGTTGTATTCTTCGACCAGCTGCTTCAGCCTGCGGCCATTCGAATTATAGATATCCACCTGTGAATTGTACTGTGATACCAGGGAATTGTAGCCGGCAATATTTCCCGATGCCTTCATCCGGCTCATCCGGTCTCCAAGTTCATTCAGCTGGGAGAGTTCGCTTTCCAGCTTGCTCTCAAGCTGTGTAATCTGCTGCTCCAGGGAATCAAACCCCACATTCTGGCTGCTGTATATGGAATAAATGTATGATACCTGATCACAGGCGGAATAAGGGATGGTGCCGTTACCCACCGGAATGACCAGGGGGGTGCTGTAGAGCTCTTCCAGACCCTCGAACTGTATCTCCTCCCAGCCCACCATTGCATAGCTGGTGGTTTCGATGATCGCGTAGCCGGTTCCCATGTAGGAACACCCGTCAGATCGTACCCCCACAGTCATGTGCTCTTCCGGTTCAAACAGGAAGAGCACCACGTCATAGCCTTCATGCGAGAGCAGGGCCGCCATAAGCAGGCTTTTATCATCACAGTCACCCCTGTTGCCGTACACGGTCTCCACCGGGTACTTGGGCTCGGTGTTGATGTTGTCGGTGCTGTAGGGTATGGACTGGACAAAAGATGCAATCAGTTCCAGGTATTCATCCGTGTCAAGGTGACGGGCTTCGGCATAATCCCTTAACTGCGTGAGAACGGACTCGTAGAACAAAGCCAGCCCGGGATCATCTATCATCACCTGGTAGAGCTTCTTCTCCCATTCGGTTCTTGATACATTGTCGTACAATATAACATCTTTCCGGGTATTCGATGCCGCAGTGTAGAGGTTCCTGTCAACCATGTAACTGATCCCGACAACCCCGTCCTGGAAACTGAAATCATTGGAAAGGGAGAGATAATCCGGATTTGAATCAGACAATGGAATCTGCGGGTACTCGGCACCCGAATGAAAACCGGGGATACGGGAGAGCATATTAAAAAAAGATGAAGATGCCGCATTCATCATGAGCGGCTGGAAGAGCGAGAGCAGAACGAAAAAAACAACCAGCAAAGCCAGTATAACGGCAATTTTTCCGCCGTTACGGGATTTTCCGCTATTACGCCCCTGATCTTTCGATTCTTTTGTAACGCCAGGTTCGGCCGCCGACGCACTGGTATATCTTATCCGGGACGGGTCCTCCACGTAACGGGCAGGATGGATCGTCGTATCCCCCCCTTTGAGGCGGGCCCCGCAATACGGGCAAATCGCCAGCCCCTCATTCACTGGTCTTTCGCATACCGGACAGAAGATCATCCCGGACATATCTGATACGTACTCTTGAGTTTATCAGATAAAACTTTCAGTGTTGCTGAAAAAATGACCGGACTCATTGAAACCCCAATAACAAAATTATATATCATGGAATCTGCTACTTAATAATCACAATTCGGGGCTTGTGGCCTAGTCAGGACAGGGCGTCAGCCTCCTAAGCTGAATGTCGGGGGTTCAAATCCCTCCAAGCCCGTATTTTGTTTTGTTTCCTTCATGCTGATCAGATTCCGGAATTCGTGATTGGTTCCCTCAATTTTATATTTCAGCAGATTTCAGTACTTGATGATGTATCTCCCCGGTTTACTGCGAATTCTTCGCCCCGTCAACGCCTTGGTTTCAGGTCTCGCTGCGGTTCTCGGATACCTCATCGCAACAGGAACCGTTGTGCCCGGAGCGGCGGTTCTGGTCGTTTCCGTCTTCCTGATCACTGCCGCAGGCAACGTGATAAACGACTATTATGACAGGGATATCGACCGCATAAACCGCCCGGAGAGGCCCATACCTTCAGGGGAGGTTTCACCTTCTGCGGCATGGAAATATTCCGCACTACTCTTTATAGCCGGGATAGCGGCCTGCCTGGCCGCAAACCCCATATGCATTGCAATCGCGGCATTCAACTCATGCCTGCTCGTTTTATACGCCGTGAAACTTAAAAACGTGGCTTTGGGAGGAAATCTGGCAGTCTCCTACCTTTCAGCAAGCATTTTTCTATTCGGGGGGGCGCTCGCGGGCATGGGAGGGATAATTGAGAACATATCGATCGCCGGTATCACATTCCTTGCAATGACAGCCAGGGAGCTCCTCAAGGATGCCGAGGATCAGGAAGGGGATCGTGCAGGAGGGGCAATGACCCTCCCGGTAAAGATCGGAACCAGAAAAACTGCCTTTATCGCCTTTTTGTTTACCATAGCTGCGGTCTTCCTGAGCATCCTTCCTGTCGGCAGGTGGTGGGGCGTATATTATCTTGCCGCCATAGGCATCGTGGACGTGATCATTCTTGCCTCTGCCGGGCTTTCACTCGGGTGCCGGGATGCGAAATGCATTAAAAAGTCTAAATCCACCACTTACCTGAAAATGGGGATGTTCCTGGCGCTTCTGGTCTTCACCATTGCCGCCATCATATCATAAGATTATAAAAAATATCATTGCGAAAACGCCGCCAGAGAAGGTGGCGATCAGGTTCGTGCCCGCGTTTCCAATCCTGCCCTTTGTCTCCATCGTCGCACCCACCAGACTGTCCACGTTCGTACCCACCAGTCCGGCAACGGCAACAATGACCGCCGCAAGAGGGGTGGCTGCCACCCCAAGCACAAGTGCGATCATTGCAACCACACCTGATGCAAGAAATGAGGCCGCCTCCCCGATGAAGGTCACCCCGCCGTCCGTGCCCACGGGGACGGGTTTTAGCGTGGTGATCATGAGAGGCATCTTTCCCGTGACCCCAATCTCGCTTGCCGCAGTGTCGCCGGCAGCAGTGCAGACACTTCCAAGGAAGATCGCGGCATATACGGGATCGCCGTATATGCCGTACAGCACAGCGGCAACAGCGGAAACCATGCCGTTCGCAAACACGTTGATGTAGCCCCGGACTCCTGTCCTTGACTGCTCCACCCCGATTGAGAGCTTGTATGCAAACCTGTACCTGGTGGTGGCCGAACCGATGATGAAGAAAGCGAGCATGACAAAGAACCAGTTCACGCCTGCAAACGCGATCAGGATGATCCCCACGATCGCACCTGAAAACAGGCCGGACATATCTGCCGCCCCTATCTTGTAGGCGGTATATCCGAACAGAAGAGAGATGATCGCCGCGAGAAGAAAATCTGAAACTTCAACATAGAGCCCGATCTCGGTGAATAACGCCATGGTCATGGCAACGCCGAGAAACGTGATCATCAGCCGATCCTCGCGCCTCTTCAGCACGACCCGGAGCAGGGCGGCAACGAGTACCCCAAGCAGGATGATAAGCGGGGTGTTGTACTGGAGAAGGGAAAGAATGGAGGTATTGAACGAGGCAAGGTAGAGCAGGACAATGAATGAGCTGACGATCGCCGATATTACATATATGGTATACTCAAATTTTTTCCGCCCATACAGGGTGGCGGCAATCTCCCCGAATGCCACGATGGCGATGGAACTCAGAAACGCAAAGAGTGAGATAAAGCCCAGGCCGTATATGGTTGCAACGACCAGAAGCGAGCAGGAAAAATACTGGGTCGGCCTGATCATATAAAGGACCGCACACACCGGGATCATTATAAATGTGAATATCCAGGGCGGCTGTGCGAACGGGGCAAAAAGAATACCCATAATTGTAGCGGCCCCAAGGATCAGGATTCCCCTTGAAAACATTAATATTTTTTCTGGCTATTGCTCCAAATACTATTTGGTCCGAACTGCGATATCGGATTTCGATTATTATATCTCAGAGCAGGCACAAATTTTACTGAGTTTTAAATGTCATCACCGGACAGTATACCAAAACACTATGACTTCAGGGAAGTGGAGAGTCGCTGGCTTGAAGTGTGGAAGGACGAGGATTTCTATTTTGACCGCAAATCCAGCCGCCCGCAGTTCATCATCGACACCCCGCCGCCATACCCCACCGGAAACTTCCATATCGGAAACGCCCTGAACTGGTGTTATATAGATTTTCTTGCACGCTACAAGCGGATGAAGGGCTATAACGTAATGTTCCCGCAGGGATGGGACTGCCACGGCCTTCCCACCGAGGTCAAGGTGGAGGAGATCCACAATATCACCAAGAACGATGTATCACGCACGGAATTCCGTGAGATGTGCAGGGAGCTCACGCTCAAAAATATCGGGAAGATGCGGGGCACTATGAGAAGAATGGCCTTCTCTGTGGACTGGAGCAACGAGTACATCACCATGATGCCGGAATACTTCGGGAAGACACAGCTCTCGTTCCTGAAGATGTTCGGGAAAGGCGACATATACCAGACCGAGCACCCGGTCAATTTCTGCACACGCTGCGAGACCGCGATCGCGTTCGCAGAGGTCAGTTACGAGGACAGAACCACCAGGCTGAACTTCTTTGATTTTGACGGCGTGGAGATCGCCACCACCAGGCCGGAGCTGCTGGTCGCGTGTGTTGCCGTCGCGGTGCACCCTGAGGACGGTCGATTCAGTGAACTGAAGGGAAAGATGCTGAAAGTCCCGCTTTTCGGGCATGAAGTGCCGGTCATCTGGGACGAGGCCGTCGACCCGGAGTTTGGGAGCGGGGCGGTGATGATCTGTACATTCGGCGACAAGCAGGACGTGCAGTGGTGGAAGGTGCATGGCCTCCCCCTCAGGAAGGCGATCGACAAGAAAGGCAGGATGACCGCGATTGCAGGAAAATACGAGGGGATGACTTCAGGGGAGTGCAGGGATGCGGTCCTTGCCGAGATGGAGAATGAGGGCATACTGATCAGGCAGGAACCCCTGGAACAGCGTGTGGGCTGCTGCTGGAGGTGCAAGACCCCCATCGAGATCCTGAGCGAGAGGCAGTGGTTCCTGAAGATCCACCATGACGAGATCATCAGGCAGGCAAAAAAGATCGCATGGTACCCGGAGCACATGTACATGCGCCTGGAGAACTGGACCCGGCAGATGGAATGGGACTGGTGCATATCCCGGCAGAGACTCTTTGCAACGCCCATACCGGTATGGCAGTGCAGCAGTTGCGGGGAGATCATCATCCCCGGCGAGGAGGATCTGCCTGTTGATCCTACCGTTGATCTGCCAAAAGAACCCTGCCCCGCGTGCGGTTCAACGGAATTTACCGGAGAGACCGATGTGCTGGATACCTGGATGGATTCATCCATATCGGTGCTCAACATCACGGGATGGGACGGTTCGTCAGTTCCCGTGCACTTCCCGGCACAGATCCGTCCTCAGGGGCATGACATCATCAGGACATGGGCGTTCTATACGATACTCCGCGCCAATGCCCTCACAGGAAAACAACCCTGGGAGCAGATCCTGATCAACGGGATGGTCCTTGGCGAGGACGGTTTCAAGATGTCCAAGAGCAGGGACAATATCATCCCGCCGGAGGAGATCATCGACCAGTACGGGGCCGATGCATTGAGACAGTGGGGTGCTGCCGGGGCGGCCACCGGGTCCGACATCATGTTCAGCTGGAACGATGTGGTGGCGGCGTCCCGTTTCCAGACAAAGATGTGGAACATTGTCAGGTTCATCACCGGGCACCTGAATAAAGAAGATACGAATTTCAGCGATGCCCCGCTCGTGCTTGCGGACCGCTGGCTGCTCTCGAAACTGACGGCAACGGTTACGGAGGTCACCTCAGCAATGGAGAGCTACCAGTTCGATCGTGCCATCAAGACGATCAGGGAGTTTGCAAGGGACTGTCTGGCGGACAATTATATCGAACTGGTGAAGGGCAGGCTCTATTCGGACTCCCCGGACCGGTCGAGCGCGTGCAGGGCGTTATCGGTATCACTGGATGCGGTATGCAGGATGCTTGCACCCTTTGTGCCCTTCTTTGCAGAGGAGTGCTATAGCCTGATGCGCAACGAAAGCGTGCACGGACAACCCTGGGTGGAGATCAATATGGACGACAGTGATTCCGGCCTGAAGGGTGATCTCCTGGTGAACACCGTCTCCGAGATAAGGCGCTGGAAGCATGACAGGGGCATGGCCCTGAACGCACCTGTCGGTAACGTGGCCATATACTCCCCATATTCTGTCGATGATGCAGGCGATGCAGGGCAGGCCCTGAACGCCGTCGTTGAATGGGTTGAAGGAAAACCGGAACTCGAGGAAGTAATGAGCGGCATAAAGTTCAACATGGGCGTAATCGGCCCCGCACTCAGGAAGAACGCCAGGGCGTTCATGGATGCGGCAGGAAAACTTTCACCGGCGGAGATCCAGAACCCTCCAAAAACGGTCAATGCCGAATGCGGGGAACTGGAAGTGCCGGAGGGTGCATTCGAACCCGAGTTCAGCTACCAGGTTGCAGGAAAGGACGTGGAGGTGATCACTGTGGGCGACTGCGTGATCACCATATCAGGGAACTGAATATATGCAGAACTACTTTTTCAGGAGAGAGATCCTTTTTCTTTTTGTATCCGCACTTTCCGCATACTATCTGGGAATGATCGCCCTTCCGGGCGGTGCAAACCGGCCCCTGGCGGTGGCGGTCACCGCAGTGTCGTTCATCGTGATCTATTACCTGATCATATCTGCCTACGGGCTGATTGCAAAAAGAAAGAGTTGATTCCATCCTTTTTGGGAATTCTTGTAACGGTATTTTTTTGACCTACTCCTGAATCACGTGATATCTTGCAATTTTCCTTTTTCAGCCGATTATGGTGAATATCACAAAATGGGGAGGGGTTTCAGGGGAGGGGAAAACCTAAATGATTCGCCTTATATCCGGTGTATCACCTTTGCCTGAGTAACAGACTCATGCAGGTTCCACACGACAATGATTCCGGGCATTGTGTGATTGTCAATCATCACCGATCGACTTCCTGATCTCGTTCTCCACGAACGAGAGCACCGTCTCTGTGTCCAGCATGGCGTCAACGATAACAAACCGTCCCGGGTCTTCCCGGGCGAGGGCGAGATAGTTCTCCTGCACACCAGAAAGGACCTCCACCTTTTCAAAGTGCTCCTTTGTATGGTTCTTTTCCAGTCGGATCATGGCCTCTTCAACGGGTATGATCAGGAGGAACGTGAGATCAGGAACGATCGTCCAGCTGCCGTGAACCTGCCTGAGCCAGCTTATCGGGTCTTTTACGATGCCTTCAAGCGTGACGGACTGGTAGGCATAGCGGCTGTCGCTGTACCTGTCCGATATGACCGGCGTCCCTGAATCAAGCGCAGGCGTGATTACGGTATCCAGGTGGTAGGCATGATCCGCGGCAAAGAGCAGCGCCTCGGTAACGGGGCTCACCTCCTCTGCGATCGCCCTTCTTACCTGATCACCCACCCATGAATTTCCGGGTTCACGTGTGAAGACTGCTCCCGTGTCTTTGAGGCGCTCCTTCAGCCCGGCCACCAGCGTACTCTTGCCGGTGCCGTCAATCCCCTCGATCGTGATCAGCAAATGCGTCCCTCCCGTACGATCTCCACAGGTATATTGCCCCTGTGCACCGCGGTGGCGATGATCGCACCGTCGATGCCTGCGCTCTCCAGCCGGTAGAGATCATGCATGCATGACACACCCCCTCCATAGAGAAGTTCACCGTCATGGCAGTCCCGGAGGCGGCCGATATCCAGCCCCCCCATTTGATCCTCGGCCCCCACGCTGGACAGGTTGAGTATGATGCAGCCGTCAAAGCCCCATCCTGAGGCAGACCTGAGAAGGTCCGCGGGATCTTCCCCGCCGGGTATCGCCTTATTGTCCTTCACCACCACGCTGAAGTAATCGAAATTCTCATAATCCGCAGGGCTGCCGACGCACGTCTCAGTGCTGACCACGTTTCTAATCCAGGGAATTGCAAGGGCGTCGCCGGGGTTCCGCGCACCCCTGTTCACGACCGCCACATCTCCCGCACCCTCGCAGGCCAGTATGGTCTCGTTGTTGTCCCCTTTACCCCTGATCCGGTCCAGATCAGCAAGATAGGGATACCTGATGCCAATCTCATTTATATATTCACGGGGAACCACGGATCTTGATATCCCCCAGTCAAGAGGGCGGTAGCCGTCCCTCTGCCCCTTGTAGCCGTGCACAACGGTTCCTGAGATGATATCAATTGCAAATAGTATCTTCATGTCTTCGTCCGTTTTTTATGTATTCATTCATCGGTCTTCATTCAGGATTATTTTTATTACTTCTTCAGGCGCCGTGATATCCTTTTCCGGATATGCCCATTCACAAAAACGGCATACCGGAAACAGCCTTCCAAAACCTCCTGATATCCTCAAAACGAACTTTACGTATGCATTATGGTTTCATATGGGTTCATTGATCCACGCCCATAAGAGCAGTCGGGTTCTGTCCCATACAAAAATCACTAATTAATTGAAATTACATATACCGTATATGGAACTATTGGTCAGCCCAAGTTCACTGGAAGAAGCCAGGAACTCACTTGCTGCAGATATTATCGATGTCAAACGACCTGCCGAAGGTTCTCTCGGCGCCAACTTCCCCTGGGTAATCAGGGATATCAAGAAGCTTGCCGGTGATAAACCTGTCAGCGCCGCAGTCGGTGATTATGATTATAAACCGGGAAGCGCAAGCCTGAGCGCACTTGGTGCGGCACATGCAGGCGCGGATTACATCAAGCTCGGACTGATGTTTTCAGGGAAGGAAAGAGCCCGGGAGGTCATCAGATCTATGACGCGGGCTGTCAAAGATGAATTCCCTGAAAAAAATGTTGTCTTCGCTGCGTATTCGGATTATGAGCGTCTTGGAACCATCAACCCGATGGATATCAGCGATCTGGTGGCCGAGGCGGGCGGGGATGTCGCCATGATCGACACCGGCATCAAGGACGGCAGGACAACATTCGAGTTCATGGACGAGAATCAGTTGATAACATTTACTGAGCAGAACCAGGATCTCGGGCTTAAGACTGCTCTGGCAGGTTCACTGAGATTTGAGGATGTTAAACCCCTGAAACGCATCAATCCCGAGATCATCGGGGTGCGTGGCATGGTATGTGGAGGAGACCGCTCAGACACGGTACGTGAGGATCTTGTGCTGAAAGCGATTGAGCTTTTCAGGTGAGAGATGTTTTTAAAGAAAATTGATATTCCCACGGCACTCACGTTCGATGATGTGCTGCTAAAACCGGCTGCCTCATCGGTGGAGCCGGACCAGGCGGATGTGCAATCGCGGTTCTCAAGAAAGATTCCGCTCAACATCCCGCTTGTCAGTTCTGCAATGGATACCGTCACCGAGACTGATATGGCAATCGCAATTGCCAGGGAAGGTGGAATCGGTGTCATACACCGGAACATGACCACGGACGATCAATGCAGCATGGTCCGCCGCGTCAAGGAGGGCGAGGACTTCATAGAGCGCGAAGTGCTCTCGGTTACGCCGGAGGCAACGGTTGAAGATGTTGACCTGATCATGCAGAGGCACGGCATCGGCGGCATGCCCGTGCTGGAGAAGGACCGGGTCATAGGGATTATCAGCAGGAGAGATATCAGAGGAATCTTCACGAAAAAAAGCGGTGAAAAGGTCAGGAACATCATGACCAGGGAACCCTTCACGGTCAGCGAGTCGGTTACATGGGAGGATGCCCTGGAAAAGATGTACGACAACAAAGTGGAGCGTCTCCCGGTGATCGATGAGACCGGGTACCTGAAGGGGATCGTCACCATGCACGACATACTGGAACGCAGGCAGTACGCAAACGCGAACCGGAACAATAAGGGGCAGCTATTCGTGGCTGCTGCGGTTGGCCCCTTCGACTTCGACCGGGCCATGATGCTGGTCGACAGCGGGACGGACGCACTCTGCGTTGACTGTGCACACGGTCACAATCTCAATGTGGTGAAAGCGGTCCGCGAGATCAAGGCAAGCGTGACATGCGATGTAGTGGCGGGGAATATCGCCACCGCATCTGCCGCCGGGGAGTTCGGGGGAGACGTGGACGGCCTCAAGGTGGGGATCGGCCCGGGCTCCATCTGCACCACCAGGGTTGTTGCCGGTGTGGGCGTCCCACAGGTGACCGCGATCGCGGACGTCGCCGGGGTGGCCAGGGAATATGATGTCCCGGTGATCGCCGACGGAGGCGTCAGGTTCAGCGGGGACATCGCCAAGGCGATCGCTGCCGGTGCCGACTCCGTGATGATCGGCAGCCTGTTTGCAGGTACCGACCAGTCGCCCGGAAAGATGATTGTGATCAAGGGCAGGCGTTACAAGCAGTACCGGGGCATGGGTTCCCTTGGCGTGATGACATCCGGGGTCTCAAGCGACCGCTACTTCCAGAACAAGGAGTTCGGCAGGACAAAGTTCGTGCCCGAAGGCGTCGAGGGTGCCACTCCATACGTGGGTGATGCCTCGGATATGATCTTCCAGCTCATCGGCGGGCTGAAGTCGGCGATGGGATACACGGGATCGAAAACGGTCGCCGACCTGAAGCAGAAGGCAGAGTTCGTGAAGATCACGTCGGCAGGGCACGGCGAGAGCCACCCCCATGACATCCTGATCACCGACGAGGCCCCTAATTACAGGCTCACCGAGAACTGAGAATAAATACAATTTTTTTGCTCTTTAGAGATCCTCTTATTTGGCTTTTACTTTATCTTTGTAAATCTTCTGCGTAATGATACATATTCTATAAACCGGAGATAGGGAGTACCTCTGTAGGAGGTGGGTACAAGGGGACCTCCCCTCCCCTAAAACCCCTCCTCGTTTTGCGACATTCACCACAACCGGAAGAAAAATACAAATAATTGGATATATCAAAAAGATGAGTTGTTGTTTCTTGAAAGGATTTCTACAAGGCCATTTTTTCTTTTTAAATTATATTTCATCAGCTCCAGCGGCACCGGGACTGTATCGGGTGTTCATTCCCCTTCATCGAAGAGAAAGACCTCGTCGATAGTTGACCCAAGCACGACTGCAACATCGTGCGCGAGCTTGAGAGAGGGGTTGTATTTTCCCTTCTCAAGGTAGACGATCGTCTCCCGCCGAACCCCGACTGCCCCGGCTAGATCCGACTGGGTCATCCCTGCCCTCGCCCTCAGCTCCTTTATCCTTGTCTTCACGAACCTGGCCTCCCGCCGCTCACTCCACATCCCCCTTGCGGAATAGATACCACTGGAAAAACTTGGCGCTGACGCCCATCAGGAGTATCGTTCCCACTGTGACAGTCCTCGCATCCAGATTCACAAGAGTGAGTTCATTCACCCAGAATACAAGGAAGAGTACAATGAAAGTCAGGAACCACGAATAGGAAAGACCCCATGCTCCGATCTTCTTCACACGCTCATCATCAACCAGCCCGGCGTCTTCGCGAAAGAGCTTCAATCCTGCGAACAGTACCATCACGAAACCGGCAATGATGAACACAGAGATCGTATTCGGCGACTTTGAACCTGCAACCAGACCAATAAAGCCACCGAAAATAAGTATGAGGCCACCAACAAGCATCAGCTGAATATAAAACCTTCTTTTTTTCTGTTCCATTATTTTCACCCAGTAAGTTAATTATTTCTAACTATTTGTTAGATATTTTACATATTATGTGATATAAAGATAACTTTTAACGGGAAGATCTACAGGGGTTCCGGTAACCTGGAGTACTCATGATATCTTAATAAGTCCCGCTAACGCAACAGAACCACCACCATATCATATTATATACTCATGTCACTAACATTTAGTAAATGCTGGATGCCGATGAGATGGCAAGCCTTCTTGACGTGCTTGGCAACAGGAACAGGAGGCGAATCATAGAACTCCTGAAGCAGAAACCATGCTATGTTACCGAGATATCGAAGAGGCTGGTCATCAGCCCGAAGGCAGTCATCGAGCATCTCCAGCTGCTGGAAAGAGAAGAGATACTCAGGTCATGCGCCGACGAGAGGAGGAGAAAATACTACTTCCTGATGAAGGACTTCACCATCAGGATCGAGCTTGACAAGACGCAACCCCCGCAACTCACCCGTGCAGAAGCAGATGGGCGGGTGGGACTGATAAACACCCTCGCTATGCTCAGGAGAATGTACAGGGCAAGGGAGGAGCTTATCGAAAACCTCGAACAACTGGAACGAGACATCGATGCGAAGATATACGACGCCATGCACCAGGGGGAGGAGTTCATGGACGACGAACGGGACATTGAGGTGCTCCTCGCCCTCGCATACTATAACCTGACGATTGACGAGATCGACAGTTTAATTGAGTTGGAGAGACCAGAGATTGAACAGTCAATAAACAGACTGACAAAAAAAGGGATAGTCAGAAAAATAAATCAGGAATTTGGTATCAGTGGTTTAAATGCCAGGTAATCCATACGATGAGATCGCCCGCAACATCGCTGCGATGGTCGAGGACATGATGAAGAAGATGGACAAGGGAGACTCTCCCCAGTTCATCGGCTGTACAATCGTGTCGGGGGGTGCTGCCCCCCTCAAGATCAGGAACAACAGGGAAAGGGACGAGATCTACGAGATGATCGAGACCGACGATCAGATATTTATCACTGCCGATATACCGGCAGGCATAGACGACGAACGACTTGACATTATCATCGATGAGATGAAGGTCACCCTTGTAATGGACGGTCGTGAGACCGGGATCACACTTGGATCCCCGATCAGTCCGGAAGGAACCGAACATTTCGTGCAGAACGGGGTCATCGACATCGTCTGCCCGAAGATAAAATTATTGCAGACTGAATAACATCAACAGCCTGCACATTTTTTTAATCCGACTTTACTGAAATCTCTGCAAACATGTGATATCCATGTTTTAGGTATTCTAAAAAAATTGTTTCATTTAGGCAGTCAACCTGACCAGGGGAATATCACCGCAGGGAAACGGTGCACCTCTTTATCATCTTGGTAATGTTTATTACACACATCAATCATGTCTAACTGAGGTAATGCTTATGGATGCATATACCACAAAAATTGCGGATGTCGATCTCACGGCAGGGGTCGTTAAGATCATCAGGACCTCCACAGAATTAAAAAAGAGCTATCTTGGGGGAAGGGGATTCGGCGTCCGGATCATCACCGAACGGGTGGATCCCTTAGCCGATCCCCTGGGCCCGGATAACGTACTGGTCTTTGCCGCCGGGCCGGCCACCGGTACCGGTATCCCCCTCGGGAGTCGTCACTCCATCTCCACAAAGTCACCCCTCAACAATACTCTGATGACAGCGAACTCGGGGGGCACCTGGGGCTGGAAACTCAAGAAAGCCGGGTTTGATGCAGTAATACTAAATGGCAGGTCAGAAAAACCCGTATACCTGTACCTCTCAGGAGGATTAGCAGAAATCAGGGATGCCTCCGCATACAAGGGAATGGACGTGTACGAAACCACCGATGCCCTTCTGTCGGAACTGGGAGACAGGAAGGCAAAGGTGGCCTGCATCGGACCGGCAGGCGAAAATTTAAGCCTGCTTGCCTGTGTAATGAACGACCGTGACCGGGCAGCAGGCCGCTCCGGCAGCGGAGCGGTAATGGGTTCAAAGAATGTCAAGGCAATCGTGGCCTCAGGAAACGAAACGATCGGTGTGGCAGACGAGGAAATGCTCAATCTCGCAAAGGAAAGGGTACGCAAAAAACTCAACGAAAACGGCATTTGCAAGGCGCTTGGTAACTTCGGTACCGCCGTGCTCGTCAATATCATAAACAGCAACAATATCATGCCCACACGGAACTTCCAGTCCGCGATCTTCGAGGGTGCGGAACAGATCTCAGGAGAAAGACTTGCAGACACCTATCTGAAGAAGAACAAGGGCTGTTATGCCTGCACAGTCAAATGCAGCCGGGTGACTGAACTGGATGGGGAAGTGCACGAAGGGCCGGAATACGAAACCATCTGGGGATTTGGTGCGGACCTCGGAAACGACGACCTGCCATCAATCATCCGGGCGAGCTGGCTCTGCAACCGTATGGGACTGGACAGCATCGGAACCGCAACTGGCATTGCCGCAGCCATGGAGATGAGGGAAAAGGGTTATATCAGCGAAGGACCCCGTTTCGGAGAGATAGACGGGCTCCATGACCTGATCCGCGAGATCGCACACAGGAAGGGATTTGGAGCAGAACTGACAGACGGATCATACCGGTTCTGCGAACGGCACGGCCACCCGGAACTGTCCATTTCAAGCAAGAAGCAGGACCTGCCTGCCTATGATCCACGTGGCCTACAGGGTCACGGGCTTGCGTACGCCACCTCTGTCCGCGGAGGCGATCACGTCTACGCCTACATGATCTCCCCCGAGGTACTCGGAGCACCGGAGAAACTCGATCCCTACACCAGCGAGGGTAAGGCAGAGTGGACAAAGACCTTCCAGGACCTCACAGCGGCCATCGACTCCTCCGGGATTTGCCTCTTCTCATCATTCGCACTGGATACAGATGATTACGCAGACCTGATCACTGCCTCCACCGGCATGACCATTGATGCAGAAGAGCTCCTCACCATCGGGGAGCGGATCTGGAACCTCCAGAAGTTATTCAACCTGAAGGTAGGGTACACACGGGCGGACGACACACTGCCAAAACGCCTTCTGACCGAACCGTTGAAGGAAGGCGCCCCGAAAGGACGGGTATGGGAACCGGATCACATGCTTGATGATTACTATGAGAGCCGTGGCTGGAACCACGAAGGAGTGCCGACGAAAGAGACCCTGAAACGGCTGGCAATATCCGGATGAACAGGCGGGCTCACCACAGAAAAAAAAGTCTAACAAGGCACAGGCTTTGAATAACCATCAACAGCCTGTGCAATTTTTTGGTTTTCAATAACCTATATGCAGGAAGATGGAATCAGGAATCGATGTAGGCATTAATATCGTACTCTGTTCCACAGTCCCCGTATAGCTTCTTTGTAAAGAGCTTCGTCTCCCCGGCACCGATCGAATCAACATTGATCGCTGCCTTGTCCTTCACGCTGCCGTCACCCTTTTCAAGCAGTTTTACCCATGCCTGCACATCGGTGGCCCGGCTGTCAAGGGGGTTTTTGATCTCCACCTGCACATCCCAGTAGCACTCCCCTTCAGTGGTGGTATAATGCTTCGTGATCTCCAATACGGTCAGGGACACACCCCCCGCGGAAGCCGCAGGAGCGGAGGTTGTACAACCGGATATCAACAGTGCCGCCGCAAGCAACAGTATTACTGAACATATCAACTTCAACTTCATCATCAGCACCTGTGATCATCCCTCTTACGCGTAACACCATGATTCTTGCTCTTCCTCACCGGCACATGCACCGCAACAGATGTCTATCCCCAGGCGCCAATATCTGGACAGCATGAAAAAAATTGCACTGGTACTGGTTCTGTTCATTGCGGCATTCACGCTCGCAGGATGCATTGGACAGGGGATCACAGGAAAATGGTGCGGAAAAGCAGAAACCACAGACTTCACCCTTACCGTGGATCTGGTGATTAACCCGGACGGTAGTGCGGATTATGATATCATAAAACTGAAAAAAAATGAACAGGGCCTTTCGGAATTCTTCGGAACCCTCAACTGGACCATTGACGAGGACAATCAGATCATTCTTTATGACACAAACATCAAAAATCCATACAGGGTGCTCAAATATGTGAACGGCACGCTGATATGGGGAACCCTGTACACAGGTATCGATTATGTTCCACTGACAAGATCATGCACATAATGGTTTTTTGTACCGGCCCCGGCCTGAAACATAATACCCACTCAGCACATCATATAAATTTACCAGGAGGATAAATGGGCAGTTGTTTTGTTCCAAAAAGAGTGTTCTTCACCTCAGGTGCAGGAGAAAGCCATGATGAACTTGCGTCATTTGAAATGGCGCTCAGGAAAGCTTCAATACACTGTTACAATCTTTTTGAGGTCAGTTCCATTCTCCCTCCCGGTTGCAGGATCGTTTCCGTGGAGGATGGGTCCAGGGCACTTTTTCCGGGAAGCATAGTATTTACTGTCATGTCAAGACTATCCTCGAACGAGCCCCACCGACGCATATCCGCATCCATTGGGATGGCGATACCTGAAAACATGGAGGATGATTGGGGCTATTTTGCAGAACACCATTCATTCGGGGAGACAAAGGAACAGGCAGGCAGCTATGCCGAAAAGCTCGCCCAAGAGATGTACGCTGGCATATCGGAGAAAGCCCCGGAAAAGACGATGAACATCACGGAAACCAGCGTTGTCAATGACAACGGCCACTGGAAGACAGTCATCGCAGCAGCGGTCTTTGTCATGGAATGAACAGCTTAGATTACCTTTTTTTCCTGTGCAGGTGAATAAATACCATGAAGATCCATCTGCTCCTTGTCGCGATCATTACCACCGCGATCATGTTCTCAGCCGGGTGCACGTCGGGTGAAGCACCTGCACCGGGGGAGATCAAATACGAAACATTCAATGAAGAACTATTTTCAGTGGATTATCCTGCCGAGGGATGGAATGTCGATGGTTCAGGTGATGACTGGATGTACCTACAGATGGTCCCCACGAATAACACTGATTTCGAGATATTCGTTTACGCCACCGAAAAGACCTTTGAAGGATGGCTGACACCTGCCGAAGATTTTGACGCATTCACTGAGGCGTGGATGGAAGGCAAGACCAACATGACCGGCATCGAGATGATCAGCCTCGTGAAAGGAAGCCTTTCCGGTGTTCCGGCAGTGGTTGAGAATTATTACGAGGATGCCGACGGTGAGCAGAAACAGACGGTCTCTTTCACGACATTCGATAACGGAAGGATGTACGGCGTAATCTATACCGCCCCGCTCGACAGTTTCGACACATACCAGGATGTCGCCATGCATGTTGCGGACAGCTTTGTGATAAAGAGCTGATCACCGGACCCAATTTATAAATCAATTATTTTCAGGCAATACGATCCCGATGAAAAAAAGGTTGAAAGGAATTCGTTCCAGGAATATTTCAGATTATTTTGTATTTCTGGGCCCGGGACTGCTTCTTGCCATAGCAGCAGCAGGAGAGAGCGGGCTCTCGGAAGCGATCGAAGTTGGCGCCCATTTCAATTTTGAGCTCATCTGGGCAATTGCACTTATATTGATATTCAAATTTGCATTCGTAAACGGTATCGCCAGGTATACAGTATCCACGGGCGAGACATTCTTCGACGCCCTGAGGAAACTTCCGGGGCCAAAAAACTGGGCCGTGTTCCTGATCTTTGCCATATACCTCATGGAGATGATCGCATTCGGCGGGATGCTGCTCTACGGCGGGATATTCCTGGACTACCTGATACCGGGATCCAACTACTGTCCCTCCATTTTCGCTATCCTCACGCTCATGATCATACTCGTTCTCCTCTGGAAAGAATCCTATGAACGGATCGAAAAGACTGTCATTATAATCGTCGTCCTGATGGTGTTAGGAATCGTCTACTCACTCCTGGAATTCAATGTGCCCGTTAATCTGATAATAGGTGGAATAAACCCAACCATTCCGGTAAACTCCCTGATACCCATCATGGCACTCATGGGGGCGGTGGGTTCAGGAATGAATCTTGTCCTTTATTCGGTCTGGCTTAATGCAAAGCTTGAGGGAAAGAAAGGGCCTGAGATATTCAGTAGATTCATGAAGAGCGTGAACCTCGACCTTGTCCTGTCATTCATACTTGTCGCGGCTTTCACCATCATTTTTATCTCACTGGGTTCCAGTGGATTTGCCACATCATACCTTGAGCACGGAGAACAAATCTCCGTTGACGGAATGATCTGTCAGGTGCTCTTCGTAGTATCAAACATACCCTATGGAATGGCAGGATTTTTGCTGTTCGGTCTCATCATCATGTTCGGCGCCACACTCTCAGGAATGGATGGCAGATCCCGTGCACTCTCTTCTTTGCTGGTATCCGCATTCAATGTCAGAAAAGATGAAAAAACTCTATATCATCTCATCCTGATCGTATTTTCGGTTATAATCGTGGGTGCATTATTCCTTGGTGAGAATAATCCCCTGATGCTCATTCATCACGCTGCGGCGGTGGCGTCAGTGATGTTTGCAGTTTTCGGGATCATTGTCATATACCTGAATCTGGGCCTCCCGGATTATGCACGGGGGAACCGACTCTGGCTCACCATAATGGGAATCGGCTGCATCACATTCATATATATTGCCCTGATGCTGGAAAACAACATTTTATTTAGCGGATTCCCACTGATTGAGCGGCTTTTTGTAGTAGCATTTATCCTGTATGTGTTTTCAAAGACAGGACTATTTAGAAGGCTGATCTCAGGTATGGCCAGTTTTATGGACATATTCTGGACAATTGCGATATTCGGAGCAATCTCCATATATGGCACCATGAGGGGGATCGAGTATTACGGTGTCATCATAAACTTCAGGGACCTGGGACCCATGATCGCCGGGCTAATCGGGGGGCCCTGGACAGGCGGACTCGCCGGGCTCATGGGTGGCGCATACCGGTATTCCGTGGGGGGATGGACCAGCCTTTCCTGCTTTGTGGCAACAGTAGTGGCAGGAGTGATCGCCGGCCTGTTTTGCTATTATTACAGGGGGGAGATTACATATTCCAGGGCAGCACTACTTGGGATCATTGTCGAATCACTGCACATTCTGGTGATCCTTCCCCTCTTAACCCCATTCATCACGCCTGACAAATACATCAATGTCGTACAGGGGGCACTCACGCCAATGATCATATCCAACATCGCAGGACTGCTGATATTTGTCTATATATACAAAGACAGGGCGGATAAGCTCCATGTATACAGGCTGATACCCTGGAAGAAGGAGAAGCCGGAAGCTGGAGAGGAGACGAGATGAATATCGGCAAAAAAACGGCATTTTCATTACTTCTTCTGGCTGTCCTGCTGATTGCCTCGTTTGCCCCGGCCTGTACAACAACAGAAGAGCAAACACCGGAAGAGATCGTGATCGGTGCGGTGCTCCCGCTATCCGGAAACATGGAGGAATACGGAACAAAGGCCAGGACGGGAATGGATCTTGCGGTAT
>Ga0272441_10002017_pt1 | contig 42265 bp, 52 predicted proteins | sample SSMProp6N_FD_193582 | JGI IMG/M metagenome (GOLD analysis project Ga0272441, IMG submission 193582) | Marine sediment archaeal communities from Little Sippewissett salt marsh, Falmouth, MA, United States - SSM-Prop-6N | ecosystem: Environmental > Aquatic > Marine > Wetlands > Sediment ...
GCTCGCCATGTCACCCGAGGAGCTTGGCAAGGTCGATTTGGCATTGATGAACCTGCTCTGCGCCAAGGGCCTGCCGGGCAGTGAAGAGTTGGACATCCCCGCCGCCTTGGCACGACTGGACGAATGGGCCGCGAAGGTCAAGTTTGAAACCGAGCGGCATCTCTACCGTGTGACTGACCCCCAATACGCCGAGCATTACAACCACTCGGAAGCGCGCTTGCGGGCTGAGTTCATCGTCCAGGTCTTGCAAGAGGATTGCGGCGTCCACTACAACGAAGCCCGCATCCATGACCCTGATACGCGCAATCCGAAGGATACGTTCATCCACGGGATGATTGGCAGTGACAACGGGGGCACCTGCGCTTCGATGCCGGTCCTCTACACGGCAGTCGGTCGCAGGCTGGGCTATCCCTTGAAGCTCGTTACCGCCAAGCGTCATCTATTGCTGCGCTGGGACGGTGACGGCGAGCGGTTCAACATCGAAGGGGCTTCCAACGGCAACGTCAATTACTACCCCGATGACTACTACCTGACGTGGCCGCTCAAGATTACCGAAAAAGACAAGGCGCGGGGTGAGTATCTGATTTCACTGACCCCCGAGCAAGAGCTTTCGATTTTCCTTCACGCGCGCGGTGATTGCTTCCGCTCTCACCGTCGCATGGCAGAAGCATTGCCCGCTTACAGTGAGTCGCATCGACGCAGCCCGAATGCGTTTGCGCCCTTCCGGACAATGCAAGCGATATTCGGAGTAGACCGAGTGCCGCGAATGCATATGCCTCAACGAATGCCCAACTACATGAGAGCCCCTGACGACCCAACGCCGAAGATTCCAATGCCTGGAAGTGGCCCACGGAGGCCTTAGATACCATGAAGGGGACTTGTAATGCGACGTAGTTTGCTGCCACTGGCAACCGCTCTGTTTGTTTCATTCATCTTTGTCGATATCGCATCGGCATACTACAACCCCAATACGGGACGGTTCTTGGGCCGCGACCCGATTGGAGAGCCGGGCTTCATCCTAACCCAGCAAGTTGGTGCCCAACACATCGGCGGTTCAGGCTTCATCCCAAGAGACCCTCAGCCCGGCAATGCTAATGAGGACAGCCTAAATACGTATGCCGCCATGCGAAATGACCCAACGCTCTACATTGACCCTTTGGGTGCCACAGCCCAGAAACCCGGGCAACCGAAGAAACACAAAGCAGGCCCGATGCACCCAGAATGCTGCTACGCAGTTTTCGGTCTATGCTTGCTGCAAGGCAACAGCATCAGCCAATGCTCAACCTACTTCGATCAATGCTGGAATCGCTCGATTCCCAATCCGTGCCACGCGGGCAAGGTAATTGACCCTGTATGCTGGTTTGTACGCGGCTCGAAGGGCTGTAAGAAACCGGATACTTGTTTCCTACACCTATTTCCGCTCTGTGACATGCGGTTTGGGACGCATCCCAAGACCGGGCAACCCATCTATGGTGCCCACATCTTTCGCTTCTGTAGTATGCGTCTGTCTTGGCCAATCATCCACATAGGGACGATGACCAAGAAATGGCCTGCTGGGTGTATGGACGCTTGCAAGCGATATAAACGTGCAGACAAAGCCCACGCATTGAAGAACTGCGGATGCGACTATAGCTGCCTGAAATGTAAGGACATTTGCGGTCCTGGTCCCCATCCCACCTTCATTGGAGGAAGGGGCAAAACGCCCCCGCGCCCTGTCTACTATTAGGACAACCCAATGTCGTTCGTCCGAAGTAGGTTACGTCTGATTGCGGTCGGAGTGCCCCTGCTCCTGGTAACGCTCTCGGCCTTGCTTCTACTCGTGGGAAAGAGCGGTCCTACGCTGCTCTGGTGGTCGAATATGTATGCACCAGAGTGGCGTGGGTTGGGCCAACTTCCGGCCGAGAGTTGGCGGACTCTGACCGAGCCAGGAGCGGCCGTTTACTCCGACCATCCTTATGGGTTCTATTGGACTGAAGTGGCAGCAGACGAAGGCGATTTCATGATCGCTGTTGGACCGGAGGGCTTGGCATTTGCATCCGCGTCGGATGTCACCGCGAACTGGGAGGGAATAATGAGGTCGCGGGCATTGATACCTCACTCGTGGCTCTTGGGGGCCGCAGGGGCAATGCTGATTCTCGCCCTCGGCGTGCTTTGCGCCCTTGGAAAACGGAAGAGCGGGAGTCAATTGCCGGTCGATTGCGAGACATGCGTTTAGCTGACTGACTGGATGTTTAGCAAGAGGAACTTCCCTGTTGCCGTTCGTCGTGGACGGCGTGGGTTCCTTCCCTCACTTCGGCGGGAAAAAGCGAGCTTCCAACGTGGCCACGACGTTGGCGGTATGCTCGGGCAGCCGGTAGCGGTAGCTCGGAGACGCATTCGTCGTGGACAGCGCATGAGCCATGAGAATATCAACCGCCCCGCTGTCGTTGCCGATTGAGCCGCAGGTCTCGGTGGCATCGCGTAGACTGTCGAAAGTGAGCTTGTCCTTTCTGATCTTGGCTCGCTTCCGAAGCGTCTTCATTCCATCATTGACATTCCACCGCGTCATCGGTGTCTCGTTGCCTTGGTCTTCATTCAGAAACAGGTAGCCGCCGTCGGATTCACGATATTCGTCGGACTTCATGTAATCGCGTATGGCCTTGATGGTCCGCTTCCACAAAATCGCTGCGCGCCACTCTCCAGTTTTCGTTCGCTCGGATCGATACGTCCTCACGTCGAAATCGAAGTCATCGACGGTGAGCATTCCCGCTTCGCTTGGGTGAAGTCCCATGTTGAGCGCGCAGTGAAGTAGGGCCTTCCATTTCTTCGATGCGACATTCAGCAGCTTACGGAATTCGGCAGGCTGTATCGGCATGGGGTTGGGCTTGTCCTTGAGGGCCTTGCCCGTGGTCCCCTTGACGGTTTGCTTGACGGTTCTCATCTCAATCTTGAAATCGCCGATGGCGGCGCGATGCTCTTTCAGGTGAGCCGCCGCGTGGTTGAGTATGCCGTTGACCTTGCCGATGCGGTTCTTGCGAGTCTTGGCCGCATACTCACGCGCGATGAATTCAAAGTAGCGGGCAAGGTCGGCGTTGCTGACATCGGCCAGTGTCTCGGGCCTGCCAATCGTCACAACGAATTCGTCCCACATGCCGAGACTGCGGGTCATCTCATCGGCGTCATCAAACGACTTGGTTTCTTCATAGTTGGCGCGGATTTCGTCGAAGGTGACAGACTTCTCCGGCATCGGCGCGGTATGGAGCGTCCGAAAGGCGGGCAGCCCCGTCAGCTTGGCCAACGTCTCAGGCCCATCAGGTTGAATGGCGATGTCGCGGAGCGCGGCTGCAAAGGCCTCGACGGGAATGCTGTAGCTCCAGAACTTCCGCCCGTGGAGCTTGTCTTCAATCAAGTCTGGCTTGACGAATTGCGGATGGGCCACAGGGCTGGCGACTTCCAGCGTGACGAACTCGACTTTGCGCTGAGCGTCCCTGCGCCGAAACTCGGCAATGGCCCCATGCGGGTCACGGCTGTTGCCGCATCGCCGTTCGCGCCCATTGTCATCGTAGTGGTAGTAGTCGTAACGATCCCCGCGCTTGCGTTCGTACAGCCCGATGACGGGCTCCCCATCCTTTGGGTCACGGACGTAGCGGGCTCGCCTTCCACGGGTCATGGCTCACGCTCCTGACTGCCCGTATGCCCTGCCCTTCCGGGCATTATTTCGGGCATAAATTCGGGCACCAGCATGAGCCTAAAAGAAAAACCCCTTGAGATCAAGGGGTTTTTGGCTTACGCCCCCACGGGGACTCGAACCCCGGTCTCCAGGATGAGAACCTGATATCCTAGGCCGCTAGACGATGGGGGCCATGTACGCTCAAGGCGACTCAGAGCCCCAAAGTATAGCCCCGCTCCCAGGTCACGTCAACGCGCCGCTCGGACCGAGCGCCACCGCACCCGCTGCGTTCTCACCCCCCGCCGGGCCACGACGTCGGCCGCAGCCGGATCGTCGCCGCCGCCACCCCGCCAGCGGCTCCCCTCTCCACGGCCGGCTCGCTCCGCGCCACACCGCCGTCAACGCACTCAAACCGCCGATTAATGAGAATCCAGTGCCCCACGCGATGGGGTGATGAGGACACCTCCAACCCGCCGAGGACATGCAGCGGGTCGTCCGTGGCGGGCTGAGCCTGCACCTCCACCAACGCCGCCATGTCCCCGCGATCCTCCGTGAGGATGCGATACGGCTCGGAGCAGACGCCGCCATGAAAATCCCCCATCACCACCAGCGGCCGCGTCCCCACGGACTCGACCAGCCGGCGAATGAGCCGGGCCGATTCACGCCGCGCCCGCTTACCGCTGTGAGGCAGCTCGACGTTGACGAGTTGCACTTGCACCAGCGGCGCGTCCGCAAAACGCAAGCGAACCCACGTCGCCATACAGGGATGCTCCGCGTCCCAGCCGATGCTACCCACGTTTTGCGGTCGCTCACTGAGCCAGAAATGCCCGTAGTCGATCGCGCGGAATCGTTGTCGCCGATAGAGAATCGGCACAAACGTGCCCGCGCGTGCCCCATCCACGGACCCGGCCGCGACAATGTCGTAGGCTGGTAGCTCCTGGCGGACGCTGTCGAGATCTGCGGCGTGCACACCTTGTATGGCGATGATGTCGGGCGAGCTCGACGCGATCCGCCGCGTGAGCTCCGCACAATCGGCGCGGCGATTCGAGTCGGCCGCCTCGGCAACTGCGTCCCGCATGTTGAACGAGGCAATGCGGATCGCGGCTGGTTGCAGACAGCCGGTGGCACATAGACCCAGAGTGCCTGCGAGTACAGTCGCAGCCAGCGTTTTCTGCACGGGGGGATCTCCACTCGCGGTTTCTACTCCGGGGGTTCGGCCAGCACCGGCTCATCCGGTGAGGTCTTGCGCCGCCCCGGCGGCCAGTCGCGCGACGGATTATACCAGTCATCCAGGACAGCAAACCACCGCTCGGGGTCTGTCGCCGCGACGAAAGCCGCCCGCACATCCCGCGCATAGGGATGGAGTTCGGCGTACTTGATCCCAACGTGGCGAACGAGCCGCGCGGCGCGCGGCTCACCGTGGGCGGCGACCGACAGCCGGAAATGCTCACGGATGACGCGCCCCTGCTCCACGACCGACGGCGGATCGGGCAGCGGCTCACCCGCGAGCACAGCGCGGGCCTCCCGGAACAGCCACGGATTCCCGATGCAGCCCCGCGCGGCGGTCACACCATCCACGCCGGTCTCGTCGATCATGCGGGCGATGTCCTGGGCAGAGAACAAGTCGCCACTCCCGAGGATCGTGCGGTTGCCAGCGTGTTGCTTGGCACGTTTGAGGAAGGTCCAGTCGCTCGGGCCCGCGTAGTGCTGCCTCACCGTCCGCGGATGCACCGTGATGGCATCGAGGTTCAGCGCCAAGGCGGCGTCGAAGATGCGGAAGAAGTCGCGCTCGCTATCGGCCGAGTCATCCATGCCACGTCTCATCTTGAGCGTCACCGGCAGATCGGCGGGGACGGCGGAGCGAACGGCGTGGAGGATCTCTGTGGCGATGGACGGCGTGGAAAGCAGGTACCCCCCCCGCCGGCGCCCGAGCACCTTCCGGACCGGGCAGCCAAAGTTGATGTCGATGACGTCGTAGCCGCTCTCGGCTAGGATAGACGCGGCTCGGGCAAACTCCGCCGGCTCGGCCCCCATCAACTGGGCACCGAGGGGGCGGTCTTCCAGGTGCACGGGCGCCACAAGCTTGTTCCGTGTTTTCCCCGGCATGACAACGAGCTTGTCGAGCACGACCTCGTGCAGGGCGTAGGGTGCCCCCATGCGACGGGCGAGCAGCCGCATCGCGACGTCGCTGTACCCCGCCAAGGCCGCCTGCACGACGGGAAAGTCGAACTCGAGAGCACCGATTTTGAGCATGGGTTCGATTATAGTGCCGGCGTACGTTCGCAGCTTGCGGCCCGGCAGCGCCGAAACGCGTTTGAAGCACGGTGCATCCAGTCCAGAGGTTCACGGCAGCATGACGACGAATCGCGTTCATCTCATCGCGCACGCCCGGCCGATCGGGCCGGACATCACGCGCTTCGGCTTCGCGGACGCTGACGAGTATGTGGCGTTCATCCGCGAGCATCTGCCGCCGCCGCTACGGCTTACGTGCAATCGGCGACTGATCGCGGCTGAGGAGGATCCGTGGAACGGGGGTCGTGTCGATGATGCAACCCGGATCCGCGATTTGCAGAGCGCGATCGACGATCCCAAAACGGTGGCTGTGGTAGCGGCCGGCGGCGGGGCGTATTTCTCGAGGATCGTCCCCCACCTCAACCTGTCCTCGCTCGCGCGACGACGCCAGCCGCTCTGGACACTGGGTTTCAGCGAGATGACGACGCTCGTGAACTTGGTGGCCAGCTACCGTGGCGGACGGGGGCTGTACTGGCTGTGTCCAAACTGGCTGGCCTGGCACGTTCGGCCTGTCGACGCGGCACGCTCCACGTTTGCGGAGTTCTGGCGGGTTCTGCCGGAGATTCTCGCCGGTCGGCAGCCCGCGGAAATCTCCGAGTTCAGTTTTGGCCCGATTCAAGGCGAACTCGTAACGGGGCGTGTAAGGAGCTCACGTGTGCGTCTGGTGGGAGGATGTCTCGCGGTCCTGGCGGCGAACGTCGGTGGCAAGACCGGTCACCGACTTCGTCCCGACGGGAAATGGCTTCTCCTGGAGGACATCAAGGAGTCGCCCTACCGGATTGACCGGCACCTTGCAGCCCTGAAGGTCGCCGGCTGGCTGGACCGCGTCGCCGGCCTCGTGGCAGCGGATTTCCGGATGATGAACCAGGACACGCAGCCCGCGGTGCTGGAACTGCTGAAGTATCACCTGCCGAAAGACCGGCGTGTGCCGATCATCACGACGCGGTCGCTGGGACATGTGTGGCCGATGGTGCCGGTTCTGTTGAATCGGCCGCTGGCGATGAGCGTTCGCCGGCGTGACGTGACCATTGAGAACGGCCTGAAAGCGTAGCGAGCGGACGCCGAACTGGGGGATATGCGTCAACGCGGCGCCCGGCGTGGGGGCTTCTGTTTCTTCTGGTGTTTGCCGGTCTTGGGTCGGTCGGGTTTCGGCGGATGCTTGGAGCCCTTGGCGGGCGGCTTCGCGGGAGTCGGCTTGAGCCCACCGGCCGGGTGTTTGCCGGGCTTGCGTGGCGGGTGGAGCTGGCCTGGGCGGTGCGCCCCGGGCTTGCGCCCGTGTGGCGGTGGCGTGACGTGACGCCGAAGCTCAGGGCGCACGGGGTAGTGACGGACCCAGGTGCGTACGACGGGCGTCAAACGGGGATAGCGTTTTGGATGGTTGAAGACGTACGAGACGAGGGCATCGTCATCATCGAGGTCCTCGATGGCCTCGCGCAAGGCAGCCACTTCGTCGGCGTAGCGGCTGTCGCGGGCAAGCTGCTCGAGGAGGAGGTTCGCCGGGACGGCTTCCGCCAGCGACTCCTCAGCTTCCGCCTCCGCCGCCTGCTCGGCATCCCCCTGCTCCTCCGACATGGCCTCCACGGCCTCGCGGGCAGCTCGTTCGAGCTCCTTGCGGGTAATGGTCCCGCTGTCGTCCGAGTCGCCACGCTCCCACGAGAGCATCAGGATCATCGTGGCCATGTCCTGCGCAGCCGTCAGTTCCTCTTCGGTGATACGACCGTCGCCATCCCGGTCAAGGAAGCGCATCTCCTGCCTGAAACGGGTCCCCGAGTCGTCCGCCAAAGCTGCCGTGACGCCGAGAAGAAGTGCGCCTGCGCACAGCCCGTGAGCCAGGGTCGGGTTCTTGAACATGGGATTCCTCCTGTCAGCAGACAGCCGCGGGCCCCGGGGCGGATGAGGTTGCGGTGCCGTGGGGGCGTTCCTTCCGACCACCGCCCCGACCCCGTCGCCGGCCCCTGAGGCGTTTCGGGCCCACCGATATGCCACGCGGGCCTTTCCCTACGATCGGCCGGCTGAGCTCGAATCTTGCGGGGATGGGTGGGGCTGCGGGCGGGAGGTCACGTCGGGAGGCGTGACGTGCCAAACCGCGGCACTCGCTGGTCAAGGACACGGACATGGGCTACAATCCCGGCTGGCCTGCACGGGCGTTGTGTCCTGGTGTGGGCAGGTATGTTCGGTCCCCGGGAAAGGCGGGGGCCGACGTCGCGACCAGAGAGTACTGTTGTGGGCCCGGTTTTGGGCCCTGACGGGTCGCAGGCGCGGCCCTTTTTTGTTGCTGTCTGCCACCGTGCGTTCGGCAGATGGTGCGGGTCGGCCCATGGGCTCGGCTGATCCTGGGTCGAAGCCCGAGAGGCCGCAAGGATGCAACGACGATGAACACGGATCTATTGCGCATCATCGACAGCATATCGCGCGACAAGAAGATCGATCGCGACTCGCTCATTGCCGACATCGAAACCGCGATGGCCAGCGCCATTCGAAAGAACTACGGCGAAGAGGTGGAGGCCGAAGTCAAGCTCGACCTGCTCTCCGGTCAGTTCAAGGCAACGATGGATGGTGAGCCGGTCGACGTGCACGTGCTGGGACGCATCGCAGCCCAGACGGCGAAGCAGATGATCATCCAGAAGACGCGCGAGCGTGAGCGCAGCAGCATCTACGAAGATTTCACGGAGCGGCGTGGAACCATCGTCACGGGGACGGTGCAGCGCGTCGAGGGCGGGAACCTCATCGTAAGCCTCAACCGCGGCGAGGGCTTCCTGCCGCGCAGCGAGCAGATACCGGGCGAGACACACCAGCCCGGCGAGCGAATCCGCGTGCTCATCCTCGAAGTGCGCGAACAGCCCAACCAGGTGAAGATCATCCTGTCTCGGTCACACCCCGAGTTCATCGAGCGGCTGTTCGAGTTGGAAGTGCCCGAGGTCGCCGAGCAAATCATCGAGCTCAAGGCGCTCGCGCGCGAGGCAGGGTACCGCACAAAGGTAGCCGTCAGCAGCATCGACTCCAAGGTCGACGCGGTCGGGGCGTGCGTCGGCGTGCGCGGCAGCCGGATCAAGAACATCGTCGACGAGCTGGGTGGCGAGAAGATCGACATTGTGCGCTGGAACGAATCGAGCCAGATTCTCATCCAGAACGCACTCAAGCCGGCCGAGGTGCAGGAGATCGCGCTGTGCTTCGAGCTTGGCAAGGCCACGGTCGTCGTTGCGGAAGACCAGTTGTCACTCGCCATTGGGAAACGCGGGCAGAACGTGCGCCTGGCGGCGCGGCTTACAGGTTGGGATGTGGACATCCTGACGCCGGCCGAATACACGAAGCACCTTGAGAACCTCGAGCAGACCATCAAGGCCATCGAGGGTGTCGATGATGTGCTCGTCGACAAACTGGTCGCCTTCGGTTGCGTGTCCGTGGCCGACATCGACGAGATCGGCCCCGAGCCCCTGGTGAACGAACTCGAGCTCGAAGCGCCGCTGGCGGAGCGCGTCGTTGAGGGAGCCGGCGAGGAAGTCATCCGACAAGAAGAAGAACGCGAAGCGCAGGAGAAGGCCAAACGGGAACAGGCGGCGCAGGAACGTGAGGCGGCGGCCAGGGGTGAAGGTGAAACGGCGGGCGCGGCGGAACTCGTCGCAAGCGTCGCGGAACCGGCAACAGCCGACTCGGAGGCCGAAGCACCGGCTGCCGAAGCACCGGCTGCCGAGGCTCCGGAAGGCATCTCGCAGGACGAAACCGCCGTCGAGTCACTGGCGGAACCGATTGCCACGGCGGAGGTCAGCGACAGCGCGCCCGCACCCGAGCCAGCACCACCGCAGGAAACCACCTCAGAAGACGAGCGTGCAGAGGCCAGTGAGGCGCTGCCGGCCGCAACCGAGGAAGCCGTGGCAAGCCCATCGGCGACAGAAATCGGTGACACGGAACCGAGGGACGCGGCCGCACCGTTGCCCGAATCGGAGCCTCTCCCCCCTGCTTCCGACACGCAATCCGCGTCACCACCCACCTAGGGCAACAGCGGCGACGATGGGTCGTCGGTTGGTGCCGGCTCACCGCCGTATTCATCAACACGGCGGTTGATCTGTAGAATCTCGACCAGATCGTTCTCGCGTCGTTCGGCGTCTGTGTAAGCCGAGGTGGCGATAGGCTCGTTGGTCCCAGCGGCAACGACAACAATGCGAGCGGGGTCAATGCCGTTGCTGATGAGGACATCGGCGACGTGTCGGGCGCGAGCGTAGGACAACTCGTAGTGATCGGCGAAGTTGCTGCCATCAACGGGTCGCCGATTGCAGTGTCCGCGGACTTCAATCTGGGTGCGGTGACCGCGGAGTTTCTCGGCGTACTCCGCGATGAGTGACACACCATCGGGTGAGAGGTCTGCGGAGAGCTCGCGGAAGCGCCATTTTCCACCGGAGGCAAACTGCTCGCGGCGAAGCGCTGTGACGGCGTGGTGTTTGTTGCGGACGCCGGGATCTGGTGATTCGCTGAAGTTCTCGGGTCGAATCGGGATCACGAGCATCTGTGCAAGGTCGACGTTCTTGGTCTCCATCTGCTGATCGACCGGGAGTTGCTCTGTGCCGCCGATGTAGCCAAAGGCTTCGCGTACGGCCTGCATGAACTCGATGAACTGGTCGTCCTGCCTGACCTCGCTCATGGAGAGCAGGAGAACGAAGAACACGAGCAGGTTGGTGACCATGTCGCCGTACGTGGCCAGCCAAGCCGGACAACCGGCCTCTCGTCGTTCTTGCTTCCGCAATGCCATGTGCAGGCCCGCTTTCTAGGCACCCGCCTGCTCAGCTCGCTCGCGTTGCTTGGCATCGAGAAACGCCATGAGCTTCTGCTGAACGATGCGCGGATTGTCGCCGCTTTGGATGCTCATCACGCCCCGAACGATCAGGATCTTGCCGGCGACTTCCTCGGCACTTCGCTGCGCGAGCTTGTCGGCGATGGGAAGGAAGAAGACGTTGGCGAGCAACGAACCGTAGAACGTCGTGATGAGCGCCACGGCCATACCGGGGCCGAGCTTCGCCGGATCGTCCATGTTCTTCAGCATGACGATCAGGCCGATGAGCGTTCCGAGCATGCCGAACGACGGGGCGTACTTTCCAGCCACCTCGAAAAGACCGCGACCGGCGCTGTGGCGTTCGACGAGCGTCTCGACCTCTTGCTCCATCGCGGTCTGGATGACGCCAGGATCCTGGCCGTCGATGGCCATGCGCAGGCCGCGCACCATGAAATCGTCGTAGTCCCCGTCGGCGAGGTGGTTTTCGAGGCTCAGGATGCCGTCGCGCCGTGCGACCTCCGCGAGGCGGACGAGCGTGGCGACATTCTCGACGGGATCAGCCATCTTGGCGAAGAAAGCGTTCTTGATCACGGCGGCGATGCGCAGGACCTTGCCGAGCGGGAAGGACATCAGTGCCACGGCGATCGTTCCACCGAGGACGAGCGCGACGGAGGGGTAGTTGATGAACGTGGTGATCTTCTCGTTCATCAGGATGGCACCCAGGACGAGCAGGGTCCCCATCACGACGCCGATAATAGTTGCAATATCCATGGATGCTCGCGTCTGCTTCCTGGTGGACACAATGCGGGCGCCGTCGCGAGGTCGTAACGCGGCAGGACGCCTCAGGTGAGATATCGACCCTATGTCAGCAGGCGTTCAATAGCACCCCGTGCGGGCGTGGTCTCAGTTATCGCCCCCGTCGTTGTTCGACAAGTGCCCCTCGGCCCTCCGCAGCTCTTCCTCGGCCAGAGTCCGCTGCGCGTCGAGTTGGAGCGACTCCAGCGCCTCGCGGAGATGGTGGACCGTCCGATCATATCGCGCCAGGTAGCGGCTGTAGATCAGGCCGAGAAACAAGCGAACCTGGGGGGCATCCGGGGCTCCGGGATAGGCGACGAGAAACGCCTCGTAGGCGTGGGCGGCTTCCTCGTGTCGACGAGCCTGCGCGAGGTAGTTGGCGATCTCCAGTTGTTGGGGACGCGGCAGCACCTGGCTCGGATCGAGCTCAAGCAGGCGCAAATACAGCGCGCCCGCGGTGGGCAGTTCGCCAGCCCCCATCCGCTTGGCGATGTCTTCGCGCAATTGCTCGACCTCTGTGGGAGGAATCAAGCGCATCGGGCGGGAATCAACCTCCTCAACCGCCACGGGACGTGCTATGACGGCGCGGTGGGGCACAGGGCGGGAGTCAATCAGGCCACGCCGACGCCGCCAACGATCCCACAACGCAACGAGGTCGAACGGGTTCCGCGGAAGGACGCGCAGCGCCAGCAAGCTCATGGCGACAGCGAAGCCAAAGGCGTACCCACCGAGGTGTGCCGAGTAGGCCACGCTCGAAACCGCGCCCTGGTTCAACGAGGGCGCGACGATGTTGTCCCACAGGATGATCTTGAAGACGATCAGGATTATCGCGGGGACCTGGAACGTGAAGATAAAGAACATCCACACGAGCATCGTGACGTGAACACGCGGAAAAAGCGTCAGAAACGCGGTCGTGACGGTGGCAATCGCTCCTGAGGCCCCCAGAATCGGGTTATCGGCACCCAGCGTGAACGCGAAGCCCGCGAAAACCCCGCCCGCGAGATAAAACAGCCAGTACCCGGTCGCACCCATGCGATCGCAGACGGCGTTTCCGAAAATCCATAGGAACAGCATGTTGCCGGCGAGGTGCCACACGTCCGCGTGCAGGAACTGGTAGGTGAGGTACTGATAAAGACTGGGCCGAGCCGCATCGAGAGAGCAGACCGCTTTCATATACGCGCCGTTGCCTTGGCCCAGGTGGTCCGTATACAGGTAGATGAGGACGTTGAGACCGATGAGCACCCAGTTGGCGATCGGTGGTCGGCGTGTGCGAAACTCGGTTCCAATGGGTATCAACATAGCTCAGGTCTCAGGGCCCGTTCTGTCGCCGGCATAGACCGCGCACCAGGGCAACTCGCTCCCGGCCGCCGCGCGGGCACGCTGGTTCGCGTGCCACAGTGTTTCATCGGCGAGCCAACTTGGCAAGCGCCTCGCCCCGGTGCCGGTAAACTCGGGGTCAACCACCTTGCCCACTGTCCTCGACCACTTGCCGGGCAGCGTCCAGCAAACGCGCCCGGGCGCCCGGCGGCGCGGGTGCCGGACCGAAAGTGTTGAGCCGGCGAGTCATTCTCTCGCCCCCAGCCACCAGGATACGTCCGAAATGCGACCATCCGGGGTGGCCGGCATCCAGGACCCCAGCATCGCCGAGATCCAGCCCACCCGGCCAGCCACTGGTCCACTCGCCCTGCCGGGCGTCGAACGAGCCCAGCACCGTGTACGCCAGGGCTCGGACCCAGGCCGGCTGGTCGACCGCCTCGACCCACAGCTCGAGCTGCGGCCGAACGGATTGCTCGCTGTTCGCCGCGGCGATGACCATGGCCGCCGCCAGTGCCGGGTAGTCAGGCTGCCGGCTTCCAGGATTGAGCATCTCGCGCAATCCCACCGAACAGCCGAGACCCGCGGTGATCCACTGATCCATGGCGACCTCGGCCGCCGACCAGCCACTCCGCAAACCGCCGAGCAGATCGCGTTCGAGCAGATGCTCGGCCGTCACGGCGCGGTAGGACAGGGCCGGTGGCATCGCGTATGGCGGCTTGAGCGCTGGTCGCCGATCTGGGAACACCCAACGTTGCGCCGCCTCGATCTCGGCCGCGGTGACATCCAGCGGCGTACGGCGCGATGTGGTACTGAACAACATGCCGCGCAGACGACCGACGGTCCAGGTGATGCGTTGCTGATCGAGCGCCTCACACTCCGGCAGCAACTCGGCAAGCGCCCCGGCAATCTCGCGGCTGCGTCGCTTGTACTGCGGGACACACGTCTCGAGGATCATGCCAGCCGCGGCGCGCGCCGCGGGGGTCCCCTGCTCCGCGACGCGACGCAACCTGTCGCGTGAGCGTCGCACATCGTCCTCGGGCCGGAATTCGAGCGATTGCCCGGCCGGCCTCGCCAGCGAGAACAACCGTCGCGCGAACTTGTCGCCGGTCTCCTGTCCGAGCCACTGCCAACTGGTCCAATACACCTCGGCAAGACGCTGGAAGACCGGATTGGCCTCGTTTTCTGTCAAGGCCCGGAGGCCATCCTCGCAGCGTTCCAGATCCGCCCGTGCACGTCGCAGGATCAGCTTCGCGCCAGGGCTGGTCTCTGTGCGCGAAACGGCGACCACGCGTGAAAGCGTGAGGAATCGCTGCAGCCTGGCCAGCCAGAGATCGGAGAGTGGATCGAGCGCGCCGGCATCGCCGAGGAGCGCGCGGCCGCGCAACGCCGCCGCATACAGCGCCTTCTGCTCCTGGCAACGCTCGAAGAGCCTCAGCCATTGGGGCACTTGGTCGGCGTGCTCCTCCGCCTGCCGCACGAGCAGGTCCATCGCGGCCATGCGGCTTCGCTGAACCTCGGCCCCGGCGGCTCCCTGACCGAGAGAATCGGCCAGCGCCCGGGCGACAGCGGGCGCCACACGCAACTCCACGCCGCTCATCGCCGCGAGGGCCGAGCGACGCTCCTCAGCATCCTTCGCAGCCAGTAGCTGGCTGGCAAATTCGTCAGCGGGCACCGCCTCGGGGCGAAGCGGGCGGTACGTGGATGCCGCCGTCTGCGAGCGGATCAGGTACAACCGCACGCCGACAAAAACCAGCAAGGCCACCACGACCACGGAGAAGGTGCCTACCGTCCAGAATCGCCAGGAGAACAGGCGCAGGCGACGTTTGAGCGGCAGTCGACGTCCGGTTTTGAGATCGGTGTGGCACTTGTGGCAGAAGGCCGCGGTGGGTGCTGCCTCGGTCCCACAACGCGGGCAGATGATCGGCGGTTCGGACGCTGGCCGATCGGGTGTGCGAGCAATCGTCTGATGGGGTAGCGGCACATGGAATCGCTGCGAGCAGGCGGGGCAGAGCTTCTCTTGACCAGCCGTGTCCGTGTCGGCGATCAAGACGCGGTGACAATGTGGACAGCGGATACGAAACGGCATGCGTATCTCGTCTTCCGGCCGGTTTCTGCGTTCTGCAACTCGCCCGCACGTAGTTTGTAGTTCGATGTGCCGGCTGCATCAAGCGCCCCGGTCGCCTGGCCTGTGGTCGCATCTGCGACCCGTGTATAGAATTCCGTACCGCCCGGGCCGCGAGCGGCTTCCTGCGGAACCGGTTTGCCGCCGGTCGGGATACCCACACGTGCGCGGGCCGCGAGCCGCTTTTGGGAGGATGCAACGTTGACGCCTGATATCAATGCCCCGGACTTCATGGGTCTGGCGGATGTGCTCACCGACGATGAGCGACAGGTGCAGGCCACGGTAGCCCGCTTCGTTGACGAGCGTGTGCTTCCGATCATCGCGACATGCTTCGAAGACGCGCGGTATCCGATCGAGCTGGTGCCCGAGATGGCCGAAATGGGCCTCTTCGCCCCCACGCTGGAGGCCTATGGCTGCGCAGGTCTGAGCAACGTCGCCTACGGGCTGATCATGCAGGAGCTTGAACGCGGCGACAGTGGGCTGCGAAGCTTCGCATCTGTGCAGAGCGGCCTCGTGATGTACCCGATCGACCGCTACGGCTCGCCGGAACAGAAGGCCCGGTGGCTGCCGGCGATGGCGAAGGCCGAGGCGATCGGATGCTTCGGCCTGACCGAGCCAGACGGCGGCTCAGACCCCGGGACGATGAAGACACACGCGCAGAAGGAAGGCGGCGACTGGGTCATCAACGGTGCCAAGATGTGGATCACCAACGGCACCATCGCCGACGTCGCCGTCGTCTGGGCCCGTTCAGATGACGGGATACGCGGCTTTCTCGTGGAGAAGGACACACCCGGCTACACGACGCGGGATATCGAACGCAAGTTCTCGCTACGGGCATCGGTCACGTCGGAGCTCTTCTTCGACAACTGCCGGGTTCCGGACAGCCATCGTCTCCCGCACGCGGCCAGCCTCGGGGCGCCACTCAGTTGCCTGACACAGGCCCGTTACGGCATCGCGTGGGGCGCGATCGGAGCGGCGCAGGCGTGCTACCGCGAGGCGTTGGCATTCGCACGCCAGCGCGTTCTGTTCGGCGAACCGCTCATCCGGAAGCAGATCATTCAGCAGCGACTCGCGGACATGGCACGCCGCATCGCCACCGCTCAACTGCTCGTCCGGCAGCTTGGCCGGCTGAAGGATAACGACCTCATGCACCACAGCCAGGTCTCCCTGGCCAAGTGGAACAATGTGCGTATGGCGATCGATGTCGCCCGCGACGCGCGCGATATTCTCGGGGCCGCCGGCATCTCCATCGAATGCGTCCCCATCCGCCACCTGCTCAACCTCGAAAGCGTCGTGACGTACGAAGGGACCGAGACAATTCACCAACTGATCGTCGGCCGGCAAATCACCGGCGAAGATGCCTTTTAGGCAGCGACCGACCCCACATAGCCCAGGCAAGCCCCCCTGTGCGTCTGTCTCGCGATCAGGCGGATATCAAAAAGCCCGCCGGTGAAGGCGGGCGGTGGAGTGGAGACGAAGGGATTCGAACCCTCGACCTTCGCATTGCGAACGCGACGCTCTCCCAGCTGAGCTACGTCCCCGACAAGTTCCTATTATAAGGGCGCCCAGACGAATCGCAACCGCCGGTTCCGTTCACGGCAGCTTCCGAATCCGTTCCGCCCACTCGGCGAGCACCTCCGGCGATTGCTCCTGCGGCCGCCAACGAAACCCGAGCCCATCGCCCGCACGGCGTGGGATGACGTGGAAGTGAACGTGAGGCACTTCCTGGCCGGCGACTTCGCCGTTGTTCTGCAGGATGTTGTACGCATCCGCACCCGTCGCCGCCATCACCCGCCGGGCAACCGCGATCAGCGCTCGCATAAGCTCAGCGGCCTCGTCGAGCGGCAGATCTTCAAAGCGTGCGACGGTTCGCTTCGGCACGATGAGCGTGTGCCCGTCGGCCAAGGGGTTTGCATCAAGGAAGGCCAGCACATGCTCGTTCTCGAACACGCGATGGCAAGGGATCTCTCCCGCGATGATCCTGGCGAAGATGGAATCCTCGGCCGCAGCCACGGGGGCTACTCCGTCTTCTCGGCCTCACCACTGTCACTGGCCTGCGGAGGCTGCTCAGCCGATGTGTCGGCCTGCTTGTCACTCGCCGGCTTGGATTGGGCGGGTGCCGCAGCCACCTTGCCGGCTGCACCTTTGCCGCTGCGACGGCGACCGTGCAACGGGCGTGGTTTGCCGGCGTAGACAAGGTACTTCACACGCGCCCGGCGCTTGCGATCCGTCTTGTCCTTGTTCTTCTTGCGTGGTTTGTCATCGTCACCGACGAGTTGCAGGATGGCGAGCTGGCCACCATCGCCGAGCCGGCGATCCGCCAGCTTGATGACGCGGGTGTAGCCGCCACCACAGTGCTGGGCCTCGTTGCGCTTCTTCATGCGCGGCCCGATCTCGCTGAATAGCCTGTGGATGACGGATTGCGCGGTGAACTTCACGCCGGGGCGAGTGATGCTGCTCCGATACCGCCGATTGGATCGGGAGCGCAAGACCTTGTTGCGCTTGGCATCGCTCATGCGGTCGTATTCTTCGCGGTTCTCCGCAGGGATAATGGCTCGATCCTGGAGGATGGCCTCGGCTCTCTGGCGGGCGGCCAAGCTGCCGTCGATGGCCAGAGTCACGAGCCGCTCCGCCATGGCGCGCACTTCCTTCGCCTTGACCACCGTGGTCCGCACTTCGCCATGCTCCACGAGGCTCTGGACCAGATTGCGGCGCAGCGCCACACGGTGGCTGGCGGTACGATTCAGTTTTCTTCCGCGAACACGGTGTCGCATCGAACTACCTCAACGTCTATTCGAAATTGGCGGATGTCTCCGCCACAGCGGGATCAATGTCCGGCATTGCGCTCGCGTCGCCAGTCGACGCACCCAACGTCAAGCCGATCTCCCCCAGTTTCTGTTGGACTTCCAGCAGGGAAGTCTTGCCGAAGCTTCTGAGTTGGAGCAGCTCGTTTTCCGACATGCGCGCAAGATCGCCGATCGTGTTGATCTTCGCGGCCTCAAGGCAGTTGCCCGCGCGGACAGAGAGCTCGAGGGTGGCGATCGATCGATCGAGCTTGCGGCGCAGCTCGTCGTCCCCATCCGACGCCATGTGCTCGGTTCGGACCTGGGCAGCGGTGACCTGTGAGCCCATTTCGTAGTATTGGACGAACGGGTTCAAATGCTTACGCAGGATCTTCGCGGCCTCGACGAGGGAGTCCTCGGGCCTGCTCGTCCCCTTGCTCCAGACCTCCATGATCAACCGGTCATAGTTGACCTTCTGGCCGACACGCGTGTCTTCGGTGCGGTAGCGCACCCGCACGACCGGTGAATACAGCGCGTCCACCGGAATCACGCCGATCTCGGTGTCCTCGTCGGTATGCTCGACGGCCGGCACATACCCACGGCCGCGCGCGACCGTGAGCTCAATCGAGAAAGGCACGTCGTCGGTGAGCGTCGCGATGAGCTGATCGGGGTTGTACACCTCGATCGCCGCATCACAAACGAAATCGCCCGCATGAACCTCGCCCTTCTCGCGCCGTTCCACGCGCATGGTCTTGGGTGTGTCACTGGCGAGGTCAACGATGATCCCCTTGATGTTGAGGATGATCTCGGTGACGTCCTCCAGCACACCCGGTAACGAGGTGAACTCGTGGTCGGCGCCGGCGATACGGACCTGCGTGACGGCCGATCCCTCAAGGCTCGATAGAAGGATGCGCCGCAGGCTGTTGCCGACGGTTGTGCCAAACCCGCGTTCGAAGGGCTCGACGGTGAATCGCCCGTACGTATCGGTACTGACCGAATCGTCCCGAACGACCCGCGATGGTAGTTCCAGGCCACGCCATCTAATCCGCATATTGCACTCGCCTCCCGGTACCGCGCTGCTGCACACCAGCCCCCAGTCAGTCTGCCGCCCTACCGCGAACAGAACTCCACGATGAGCAGTTCTTCCACCGGAATCAACACGTCGTCACGCCCGGGCAACGCCACAACCGTCGCCTCGAGCTTGCTCGGATCCACCTGCAACCAAGCCTGGCTGGGCGGATTGGAAACGCCCTCCAGCAAGGCCATCTGTGCCCGCACGTACTTCTGCGATTTCTCACGCGCTCGGACCGTGATGTGGTCACCGGGTTGCACAAGATAGCCGGGGCGATCCACTTTTCGCCCGTTGACCATCAGGTGCCCGTGGACGATCGCCTGCCGAGCGCCCCTGCGCCCGGCGACGAGCCGCGCCTTGTACACCACGTTGTCGAGGCGTCGCTCGAGGATGGTGAGCAACTCCTCACCGGTGTTGCCGGAGGACCGCTCCGCCATATCGAAGTATCGCCGGAACTGCCGTTCCCAAACGCCGTAGTGACGCTTGACCTTCTGCTTCTCACGCAGGCGAACGGCGTAGTCGGACGTCTTGGCACGACGCCAGACATGCATGCCGGGCGGGTAGTTCTTGTACTCGCGCTCCAGCGGGTTCTTGCCGGTCTCGTCACGGATCGGCTTGAGCATCAAGTTGACGCCTTCGCGGCGAGACAGTCTTGTCGTCGGACCTACATACCTCGACATGCCTAGACCCTCCGCCGCTTGGGAGGACGACACCCGTTGTGCGGCAGGGGCGTCACATCCTCGATGGTCTGAATCCGCAGCCCGGCAGACTGCAGTGCGGTGATCGCGGACTCACGGCCGGCGCCAGGTCCCTTGACACGCACCTCCACCTCCACGACGCCATGCTTCTTGGCCTCGTGGGCACAATACTGGGCGGCTCGCTGAGCGGCAAACGGCGTGCTCTTGCGTGCGCCGACGAACTTCTTGTCGCCACCGCTCGCGGGCACAGACCCCGCCGAGGCCCAACAGAGGGTATCCCCACTGATGTCGGTCACCGTGATGATCGTGTTGTTGAACGTCGCCTTGATGTGCGCAACGGCCTTGGCCACATTGCGCCTGCCACGACGTTTCGAACCTGTCTTGGCCAATGGATCGGCTCCCTGCTCGCGTTAGCCGCGATGCATCTCCTTGATACCCTTCTTGCCTGCAACGGTCTTCTTGGGGCCCTTCCGCGTGCGTGCATTGGTTCGTGTGCGTTGGCCACGAACCGGGAGGCCGCGGATGTGCCGGATGCCGCGGTAACAGCGAATCTCGCGCAAGCGCGAGATGTTCTGCTGCACCTGGCGGCGAAGCTGACCTTCGACCACATAGTCGTTCTCAATGATTCCGGCGATCTTGCTGACCTCTTCCTCACTGAGCTTATTCGCCCGGACGCTGCGGTCGATCTCGGCCTTGTGGCAGATTTCGACGGCGCGCGTGGGGCCGACGCCATAGATATAGCGCAGCGCGATGTCGATTCGCTTCTGCGCCGGGACGTCAACACCTGCAATACGTGGCATGCGTGCGATCCCTCTCTCAGCTACCCTTGGCGCTGTTTATGGCGCGGGTTGCTGCAGATGACCCGCACCACGCCTTTGCGTTTCACAATTTTGCAGTTTTCGCAGATGCGTTTAACGCTGCTACGTACTTTCATCTCAACCACCTTCCGCCCACGAGGCGGATCACTCATCTTCCGCCGGTCAGAATCGTCACACCGTCGCCCGTGACGGCCACGCTGTGCTCAAAATGGGCCGCCAGCGACCCATCTTGGGTCACGATAGCCCAACCGGTCCCATCCGCCTGCCCGACACCGGGCTGCCCGGCCGTGACCATCGGCTCAATCGCCAACGTCATTCCCGGGCGCAACTCGAAGTCCATGCCACGCTGGCTCCGATCGTAATAATTCGGAACCTTGGGCTCTTCGTGCATCTCCTGCCCGATACCGTGCCCGACGAACTCCCGGACAACGCCGAAACCGGCTCGCTCCACGTGCTTCTGGAGGAGCTTCGCCACCTGGCCCCAGCGTACACCCGGGGCCATCTCATCCAGCGCAATACTCAAGGCCTCCGCAGTCACGTTCAGGAGGCGCTGCGCCGTCGGCGACAACCGCCCCACGCCGAACGTGCGGGCGGAATCGCCACAGTATCCTTGCAACCGGACGCCACAATCGACGCTGACGATATCGCCTTCGTCGAGTGGTTCACCATCCGGTATTCCATGCACCACCACTTCGTTCACCGACGCACAAATGCACGCCGGAAAAGGCATTCGAGCCTGACTGTTTCGCACGCCCTTAAACAGCGGCGTCGCCCCGGCCTGCTCAATGAGCTCCGCCGCTCGGGCATCCAGTTCGGCCGTGGTAATACCAGGCCGAATCATCTCCCCGATCTCGTCCAGCACACGGCCCACAACGCCGCCCGCGGCCCGCAAGAGTTCGACCTCGCGCGGCGACTTCAGCACGATTCTGTTCGCCGACACAGCCATCACCCGCAGTCCGCCGGTCCAATGAGGCGAGTGATCTCCGCCTCCACCGCATCGGCGCCCGCAGTTGAGTCGACCGTATGCAGACGCTCGCCGTTCGAATAGTACGCGATCAGCGGGGCCGTCTGGGCACGGTACGTCTCCAGCCGCGTCATGATCACCTCTCGGCGATCATCGGGGCGCTGGATCAGCTCGCCACCGCACTTGTCGCACGTTCCTTCACGCTTGGGTGGCAGAAAACTGATATTATATGTCGCTTGGCACGCCTTGCAAACGCGCCGATCAACGATCCGTTTGATAATCTCTTCATCATCAAGCTTGAAATCGACGATGGCGTCAATCGCCAGGCTCCGCTCTTTCAGCCCCTGCTCAAGCGTCTCAGCCTGCGGCACGGTGCGCGGGAACCCGTCGAGGACGAAACCGCTCTCGGCCGACAGCCGATCAATCGCGGCCAGCATGACCCCAGTGATGACCTCGTCGGGCACGAGCGTGCCGGCATCCATGTACTGCGCCGCCTTCTGCCCAATCTCGCTCTTGGCCTCCCGCTCGCGTCGGAGGACATCGCCGCTCGAAAGCTGCGTCCACCCCGTGCGTGCACAGAGGCGAGCGGCTTGCGTGCCCTTTCCGGACCCGGGGGGGCCGAGGAAGATGAATCGGGTGGCGGGCATCAGTACATCCGTCCTTTCACGCGTCCGACGCCCTCACCGCCGAGGAACCCCTCGTAGTTGCGCATGATCAGGTTGGCTTCCATGCGCTGGATGAGGTCGAGTGTGACGCTGACGACGATCAGCAGGCCGGTTCCGCCCAGGAAAGCCGAGATGCGGTACGGAATATCGAGTTGGGAGGCCACGACCGCCGGGATCAGAGCGATAATGGCGAGGAAACCCGCGCCAACGTAGGTGATGCGCTCCATGACGGACTCGAGGTAGTCACCAGTCCGCTTTCCTGGCCGAAGGCCGGGGATGAAGCTGCCCATGTCGCGCAGGTTGTTCGCGATTTCCTTGGGCTGGAACTGCACCGAGACCCAGAAATACGAGAAGAAGTAGACCATCGCGACGTAGGCCACGTAGTAAACGAAGGAGCCGGGGCTGAGCGCGTCACCCACATGACCCCAGAACTGGACGGGCCAGATGGCGTTCTTGTAAAGCCAGCCGAAGATGACACCGGGAAAGAGCAGGAAAGAACTGGCGAAGATGATGGGCATGACGCCGCCATGGTTGACGCGGAGAGGCAAGTAATGCCGGGCGCCACCGACGACACGTCGCCCGCGGGTCTGCTTCGCCTGCTGAATCGGAATCCTGCGCTGCGCCTGGGTAATCAGGATCGACCCCGCCACCACGGCCACGAACGACACGCATAAGAAGACGATCTTCTCCGGCGTCATCGCAGCCCCGCTTACGGCACCGGTGCCGAAAACGCTCGCGGCGAAACCACGCCCCACCTCGATAAACGCGTAGGGCAAGCGGGCAATGATGCCGGCCATGATGATCAGGCTGATACCATTGCCAATGCCGTACTCGTCGATCTGCTCGCCCACCCACATGAGGATCAGCGTCCCGACCATGAGGCCGGGAATGCCCATGGCGAGGAACTCAAAACCGTTGCGGAACTCTGGGTAGACCAAGTTGTTCGCGTTCAGATAGCGCACCCAGAAAACCGCCTGAACAAAGCAAAGCAGGACCGTCCCGTATCGGGTGTACTCCTGTATTTTCCTCCGACCGCTCTCCCCCTCACGTTGCAGTTTCTCCAGTGCGGGGACAACCGTGATCAGAAGCTGGAGGATAATGGAGGCACTGATGTACGGCATGATGCCAAGGCCGAACAGCGTGCTCTGGCCCAGATCACCGCCGGTAAACATGGCAAAAAGCTCAGCCGCTTGCTCCGCCGCCCCCGATGCACCGCGCCAATGCCGCGAAAGCTCATCCTGATTCACGCCTGGGATCGGGACGTAGAAGCCGACCCGATAGACGCACAGCATCATCAGGGTGAAGAGGACCTTCTTGCGCAAGTCCGGGACGCGAAAGACATTGACAAACGCACGGAACATCGGCGTCTAACCTCGTGCCCTGCAGGGCGTTTACGTTACTCCGCGGGCTGCGGCTCTGGTTCTGGCGGTTGCTGCGCTTTCGCAGCCGCGCGTTTCCGCGTATTCCGCTTGGCCTGGGCCTTCTCGGCCGCACTCTGCGCGGCGATCAGCTTGACTGTCCCACCCGCCTTCTCGATCGCCTCGCGAGCCTTCGCGCTGAACGCGTGGGCTTCGACGGTCAGCTTCTTGGAGAGCGTGCCCTTGGCGAGGACCTTCACGGCGAACTCAGGCCCACGGACGAGACCGTGCTGGGCCAGGGCGGCTACATCCACCGTCGCGCCATCGTCGAACGTTGCCTCCAGCAGGCTGATGTTGACGACTTCGGTTGTTGTCCGGAAGGGAGCGTTGCTGAAGCCACGTTTGGGCAGCCGGCGGAAAATCGGCATCTGCCCACCCTCGTGGAGCGGACGCGTTCCACCGCCAGAACGCGACTGGCACCCTTTGTTACCACGCGTGCAGGTCTTTCCACGTCCGCTGCTCTCGCCACGGCCCACGCGCCTGCGCCGACGATGGCCCCCGGCCCGTGCCGTGATTTCACTAAGCATCATGGGGGGTCTCCTCTTCCTTCGGCTTCGGCTCAACCGCATCGGCGGTCGCCGCAGGCTCATCCGCGGCAGGCTTATCAGCGGGGGCCGGCGCGGGGGGCGCGGCCTCGGGCTGGGGCGTCGGCCGGTCCGCAGGCTGGGCCACGGCCTTGGGCTCAGGCCTCGCCGGCGCGGGCCGGTCCTTCGACGGTGTTTTCTCCGGCTTGACATCCGCCTTCGCGGGCTTGGGCTCGGGCTCGGGCGGCAGATCCAGCGTGACTCCTCGGAGTGCCTCGACCACGGCGCGCGGTCGGAGCGACTGAAGTCCGTTGATCGTGGCGCGGACGAGGTTCTTCGGACTGGTGGAACCGTAGCACTTGGTCAAGACGTCCTTGATACCGGCCAGTTCGAGAACAGCTCGCGGCGCGGCGCCGGCGATAACGCCCGTCCCCTCGGAAGCGGGGATCATGACGATGCGGCTGGCGCCGAAGTGTCCGATAATGCGATGGGGGATGCTCGTTCCTCGAAGCGGAACGCGGAACATCGCCCGCCTGGCCTGCTTGACGCCCTTCTCGACCGCCGGCGGGACCTCGTTGGCCTTCCCATAGCCATAGCCGACCTGTCCCTTCCGGTCACCGACTACGACCAGCGCACCGAAAGAGAACCTTCGCCCACCCTTCACCACGGTGGCGCAGCGATACAGCTTGACGACTGTATCTTCAATCCCTTTGTCGTCGCCGAAGGCCGCGCGTCTGGGATCTCCGCGACCACGTCCTCTTGCCGGCCTTGTTGCCATGGGCTTGCCGTCCTGCTGCTCAACTAAAACTTCAACCCGGCCTCGCGAGCCGCGTCTGCCAAGGCCTTGATGCGACCGTGATACCGACGGCCACGCCTGTCAAAACATACATGCTCGATGCCAAGCTGTTTCGCTTTTTCACCCAATGACTTACCGATGACGGTGGCTGCCTCGATGTTGCCGCCAGACGGGACTGCATCCCGCAGGTCCTTGCAGCGCGTCGAGACCGAACAGAGCGTACGACCGGTGTCGTCATCGATAATCTGGGCGCCGATATTCTTATTGGAGCGTACCACGGCGAGGCGCGGGCGATCCTGCGAACCGCGGATGGCCTTGCGCACCCGCTGTTTACGCCGCGCGTGTCGCCAGGTTTTAACCAACTCGTTTCTCATTCAGCCTTACCTCGTCCCCGCGTTTAGCCGCCACCGCCGGCGAACACCTTGCCGGCCTTGCGGCGGATCTGCTCACCTGCATAGCGGATGCCCTTGCCCAGGTAGGGTTCGGGCTTCCGCAACTTACGGACCTCGGCGGCAAACTGCCCGACGACCTGCTTGTCCGGGCCGCCCACGGAGAATTTCGCCGGTTCGGTGTTGCCACGCGCGACAGGCGTCGCAATCGTGATCTCAACGCCGTCGGGGATCGGAATCTCAAACTGGGCCTTGCGACCGACGCCGCGTCCCATGTAACCAATGTTCAGGAAGAGCGTCCGTCCGGACACTTCAACGCCGTATCCAGTTCCGTAGACCTCGAGCCCGATCTGGTAGCCCTCGCTGACACCCTTGATCATGTTGGCGATCAGGGCTCGCGACAAGCCGTGCAAGGCACGGTTGCGGCTGATGTCATCGGGCCGCTGCACGAGGATCTCGTTGTCCTCGAGGGCAGCGGTGATGGGGCTTGGGATATCCCATGCGAGATTGCCCTTCGGCCCTGACACCGACACCGCCTGGCCAGCGAACTTGACGTTCACCCCGCCGGGAACTGGGATGGGTTTTTTACCAACGCGCGACATAGATCACCACACGGTACACAACACTTCGCCACCGATGCGTTCTTTACGGCACTGCCGATCGCTGAGCACACCCTTGCTGGTGGAGACAACCGAGATTCCAAGCCCATCTCGCACGCGTTTGAGGTCGTCAACGCCACAATAGACCCGTCGGCCAGGTCGGCTGACGCGCTGGATGTCGAGGATGACCTTCTCCCCGTGCTGGCCATACTTCAGGTCAACATCGATGACACCCTGCCCGGTGTCGTCGATCGACATGTAGTCCGTAATGTAGCCCTCTTGCTTGAGGGTATGGGCAATGCCCATGCAAACCTTGCTTCGCTCGACGCGTACACGCTTGCGACTAATTCGGATCGCGTTGCGAATACGAGTCAGCATGTCAGCAATGGGGTCGGACGTCGCCATCTTGAGCGTTCCTTACCAACTAGCCTTCCGCACACCCGGAATCCGGCCCTCGTGAGCCAGCTTTCGGAAGCACAACCGGCAGATCTTGAACTTTCGGTACACCGCCCGCGATCGTCCGCAGAGCTCGCAACGGGTATAGGCCCGCACACGGTACTTGGGCTCTCGCTTACACCTGAGTTTCAGCGCCAGTCTCGCCATTGTCCGCCTAACTCCTGAAGGGCATGCCCATAAGGGACAGAAGTTGCCGCGCCTCACCGTCATTTCGAGCGGTGGTGCAGATGGTGATGTTCATGCCCTGCTGATACGTGACCTTGTCCGGATTGATCTCTGGAAAGACGCCGTATTCGGTCAGACCCATGCCATAGTTTCCGCGGCCGTCGAAGCTCCCGGGGTTGAGACCACGGAAATCGCGAACGCGCGGCACGGCCAAGCCAACAAGCCTGTCGAGGAACTCGTACATTCGCTGGCCGCGGAGCGTGACCTTGAGGCCGACATCGTAGCCAGCTCGAAGCTTGAAGTTCGAAACGCTCTTGCGTGCCTTGCACAGAACCGGTTTCTGGCCGGTGACTGTGGCCAGGGCGCCCTCTGCCTCGACGAAGCGCTTGTTCTCGTGTGCCTTGTTCGTGGACTCCTGGACCGCCTTGCCCATGCCCATGGAAACGACGATTTTCTCGAGTTTCGGCAGGGACATGGGGTTCTTGCGCCCGAGCTCATCACGAAGCTTCGGCATCACTTCCTGCTGATACTTCTCAAGCAAGCGTGCCATTAGCCGTTCCCGCCTCTCTTTCTGGGAGCGCGCGTCACGTCGCTGAGCACTGCGCCACTGGATTTCGTCCCCGTGCAGACGCGCGTCTTCCGAACGATCTTGCCCTGAGCATCGCGCTCCACGTCAAACCGAACGCGTGTGCCGCGGTCGGTTTTGGGGTCGATCGGCTGCACGTTCGAGATGTGCAGCGGCGCCTCCTTCTGAATACGTCCACCCTGCGGGTTTCGCCGGTCCCGTCGCACGTGGCGATAGACCATGTTGACACCCTCGATCAGGACGCGTTCCCTCTCGGGGATCACGCGAAGGACCTTTCCGCGGGCGCCTTTGTGCGCCCCGGAGATCACCACGACGATGTCGTCCTTGTGGATGCGCGCCGGCATATCTACCAGACCTCCTCAGCCAGCGAGATGATCTTCGTGAAGTTCTTCTCGCGCAGCTCGCGGGCCACCGCGCCGAAAACACGAGTCCCGCGCGGGTTGTTCTCTGCATCAATAATCACGACGGCGTTGCTGTCGAAACGGACGTAGCTGCCGTCCGGTCGCCGCGTGGGGTACTTCGTGCGGACAATCACGCAACGGACCTTGTCGCCCTTCTTGATCTCCGAAGCAGGAACCGCCTGCCTGACGGAACAGATAGCGATATCGCCCACACAGCCCCTCCGCAGGCGTTTCTTTCCCGGACGCGCCGAGGCGCCCTTCAACACCTGGATACACTTCAGCCGCTTAGCGCCGCTGTTGTCGGCTACATCGAGCTTGCTGGACTGCGAGATCATGCGTCAGTACCTCGCGCCATGGGCGATTGGCGGACAACGCGGGCCAGCCGCCAACTCTTGGTTTTGCTCAACGGCCGGCACTGCATGACTTCGACGATGTCGCCCTTCCGCGCCTCGTTCTTCTCGTCGTGAGCGTGCAGCACCGTGCGACGGCGAATGAACTTCCCGTACTTGCGGTGTCGCACCTTGTACGAAACGGTGACGCGAATCGTCTTCTCACGAGCTACCGACGTCACCACACCCGTTCGCGTCGGGCGCGAGGTGCGTACAGGACCCGCCGGAGTAACGACTGTCTGTTCTTGCGTTTCTGTGCTCATACCAACAATCCGCTCAACACGTTCCTCACGATGTCTCCGCCTACCGCCGCGCCGACTGAGCCGTCAGGTGCGATTGCACCTGCTCGACATTCTGCTCGCCTCGCTCGCGCAGCACCGTCAGGACGCGGGCGATGTCGCGCCGGGTATCGTTGAGCTGCGTCGGGTCCTCCAGCTTCTCGGTCACGGACTGCGCTCGCAGGTCAAACAAGTGCCGGCGGAGACGTTCGAGCTCCGCGTGCAACTCGTCGCTTTTCATCGCTCGAATCACTTCGGTCTTCATCGCACACACCTAAAACGAGGGCCGGCGAACCACAAACCGCGTCCTGACCGGCATCTTGTGAGCCACCCGCAACAGAGCGGTCTTGGCCACATCCTCCTCCACGCCGCCGATCTCGTACATCACCGTGCCAGGCTTGACGACGGCGGTCCAGAAATCGGGCTCACCTTTTCCCTTGCCCATCCGCGTCTCGAGCGGCTTGGAGGAAATCGGCTTATGCGGGAAGAGGCGAACATACACGCGACCTTCACGCTGGAGGTAATGCGTCGCGGCGACACGTCCCGCCTCCAGGTGCCGCGCGTTGATGCGACCAATCTCCAACGACTGAAGGCCAAATTCGCCGAACGATACCTTGTTTCCTCGCAGCGCGTTCCCGCGTATCCGCCCCTTCTGGGCTTTGCGGTACTTCACGCGCTTCGGCATGTTCGCTGGCATGGCAGCCTCTCCTCAACAGCCGGTTAACGGCGACCACGGTGGCGGAATCGCCCTTCGGTTTGCTCCGCGGGCTGCTCGCCATACATGCCGTGATAGACCCAAATCTTGATCCCGATGGTGCCGGACTTCGTCACGGCCGGCACCAGCGCGTAGTCCACGTCCGCCTGCAACGTCTGGAGCGGAATCGAGCCGCGCATCTGCGTCTCGGTCCGCGACATCTCGGCCCCGCCGAGACGTCCGGAGGCGGTGATTTTGATGCCTTTGGCGCCGGCGTTCATCGCCGCCTCGCATTTCTGCTTCATGACGCGGCGGAAGCTCATTCGCTTCTTGAGCTGCTCGGCGATGGATGCACCAATCAGGTAGGCGTTGGCGTCGGGGTTCTTGACCTCAATGATGTTCACGGCCACACGACGATCGATCAGATCCTCGAGCCGTTCCTTGAGCTTGTCGACCTCGGAACCTTTGGCACCAATGACCATGCCGGGTCGGGCTGTGTGGAGAATGACCTTGACCTCATCGCGCGTTCGCTCGATCTCGACCTTCGATACGCCTGCATACGGCGGCTGCCGGTTGAGCGTGTTGTCGATGTACCTGCGAATGTGCTCGTCCTCGACGAGGAAGGTGCCGAAGGCAGGTTTTGGCGCGTACCAACGTGACTTCCAGCCCTCGGTGATGCCAACCCGGAATCCGATTGGATTGCACTTCTGACCCACGGCTCAATCCTTCTGGTCGACCACCACGGTGATGTGGCTGGTCCGCTTGTGAATAGGGTGCGCTCGCCCACGGTCCTTCGGGTGAAAGCGCTTAATGATTGGCCCAGGATCGATACGGGCCTCCGAGACAAAAAGCCTGTTCATGGCCGCTTCCTGCTCGTTGGCGCTGGCCATGGCGGCCTTCAGGACACGATCGATCATTCCGCCAGCCCGCCGGTGCGTGAAACGCAGAACTTCGACAGCCTCGTCACACGGTAACCCGCGGATCATGTCCACGACAAGCCGAGCCTTTCGCTCGGCAATCCGTGCGTATCGGTGTTTCGCTCTCCAGGCCATCGCTGCCCGTCTCCCTTCAAACTACCTCGTGTGTCGGCCCGTGTGCGTCCGGAAGTTCCGCGTGGGGGCGAACTCACCCAACTTGTGGCCCACCATGTCCTCCGTCACGTAAACCTTCGCGAACACCTTCCCGTTGTGAACCTCAAATGTGGTCCCGACAAACTCGGGCACGATGGTGCACGCCCGGTTCCACACTTTGATCGGCGTCTGGCTCCCGCTATCGCGGGCGGCCATGGCCTTGCGGAACAACTGCTCATCGACGTACGGGCCTTTTTTCAGGCTACGTGACATCAGACACCTCGTCCGGGCTTACCACTTCCGACGGAGCTTGGCTTCGCCGTACGATTTCGTAATCCGCCGTCGCAGAATCCGCCGGTTCGACTGAGCCCGCGGATTGCGGGTCCGGCCACCCTTGGCCAGCTTGCCCCAGGGCGAACAGGGGTGGCGTCCGCCGTTGCTACGACCTTCGCCGCCGCCCATCGGGTGCGCCACGGGGTTCATGGCCTTACCGCGCACGTGCGGTCGCCAGCCCAGGTGCCGGGTGCGACCGGCCTTGCCGAGGCTGACGTTCTGGTGGTCCAGGTTGCCGATCTGGCCGATCGTGGCACGACACTCGACGCGAACCTGCCGCATCTCGCCGGAGGGAAGCTGGATGGTGGCCCAGCCACCTTCACGTGCCATGAAGCGGGCCTGTCCGCCCGCCGACCGCACGAGCTTGCCACCCTGGCCAACTCTCATCTCGATATTGTGCACCTCCATCCCCACGGGGATGGATGAGAGGGGCATGCAGTTGCCGACCTTCGGCTCGACGCGATGACCGCTCTCAACCTCGTCACCGGCTTTCAGCCCGACCGGGGCAAGGATGTAGCGTTTTTCACCCGTCTCGTACTGGATAAGAGCAATATGGCAGGAACGATTTGGATCGTATTGGATTTCGAGGACTTTGGCAGGCGTGTCGTCAAGGTTGCGCTTGAAGTCGATGATGCGATACCTGCGCTTGTTGCCACCACCTCGCTGCCACGCCGTAATCTTGCCGTGGTGGTTGCGGCCACCCTTCTTGCGTAGCGGCTCGGTTAGCGACTTCTCCGGACGGTTCTTGTACTTGAACGTGATCTCGGCGTAGTCGTTCACGCTCCCCTGCCGTCGCCCGGGAGTAGTCGGCTTGTATATTTTGACGCCCATCCGAACCTTCCTCGCGTCTTACGTTCTGCCTCTAGAACAGGTCAATATGACTGTCCTGGTCAACTCTGATCACGGCCTTCTTCGTGTGCCGTGTTCGTCCGTACTTAAACCGGAACCGCCGCACCTTCCCGGGACGGTTCGACGTCCGCACATCGACGACCTTCACGCCGTAGATCTTCTCGACGGCGTCCTTGATCTGCGCCTTGTTCGCTTCGGGGTGAACCTCGAAGCTGTAGGTCCCGCCCTGGCTCTTGGTCGCCTGGCGCGCCTGGTAGGTGCTCTTCTCGGTCACGAGCGGACGGATGATCGTGTGGTAGATATCCATGATGAATCACTCAGCAGCGTTGCTGGCCGCGCCGACAATCTCCTTGAACCTCTCGAAGGCGTCTCGCGTGAAGACGAGCTTCCGCCGCGACAACACCTGAAAAGCGTTGAGGGCGGCGACGTCGGTGATCTCGGTGCGGGGGATGTTCCGGCCGCTCTTGTACGCGTTCATGTCAATGCCGTTCGTGGCGAGGACGCAACCGCGATCCGCGTGGAGCGCACCGAGCATCTTCGCGAACGGACCGGTCTTTGGCTCGTCCACCTTGAACCCGTCGAGGACAAGCGCGTCCTCGCTCTGGATCTTGGCCAAGACGGCCTGGTTGCGGGCCAGTCGCCGCATTTTGACCGGCATGGCCTGGCGGAAGACGCGCGGGCTTTTGGCAAAAGCCATCCCGCCGCCGCGCCGGACGCATGTTCGGCTGTTCCCCACACGTGCACGACCGGTGCCCTTCTGACGATAGAGCTTGCGGCTCGAGCCATGGACATCGGCGCGTGACTTCGTATTGGCGGAACCCTGCCGTCCGTTGGCGTGATACATCACCACGGCCTGCTTCAGCAGGGCCGCATTGACCTCGCCGCCGAGCACGGCCTCGTCGAGCTGCTCATCGCCGACCTTCTCGCCCGAGGTGTTGTAAACGGGGACGTTGATCATCGCACCACTTTCGCTACGAGCGTGTCTTGGACTTTCTTACGATCACATACCCGCCCTTGGGACCCGGCACGGAGCCCTCAATCAGCAGGAGGTTGTTCTCTGCATCAACACCGAGCAGCGCCTGACAACGTGCGCTCCGGCGGACATGGCCCATGCGACCGGCCATCTTCTTGCCCTTCTTCGGACTACCGGTACCGAGGTTGGCCGCCCGGCCACCGATGCTGCCCGGTGAGCGGTGCTTGCGCTCGGTTCCGTGCGAAGCCGGCTGGCCACCGAAACCCCAGCGCTTCATGCCACCCTGGAAACCCTTACCCTTCGTCATTCCGGCGACATCGACGTACTTGACGCCGTTGTCCGCAAAGTACTCAACCGTGAGCGTGTCGCCCACGGCCTTGTCCGTCGCCTCAGCAAGCCGGATCTCGCGGATAAATCGCTTCGGAGCCGTTCCTGCCTTGCGTGCGTGACCGATCTCGGGGAGGGTCGACCGGTGCGGCTTGGCATCGTCGAAACCAAGCTGCACAGCATGGTAACCATCGGCGGTGTCGGCGGTTTTCACCTGGAGCACGGTGCAAGGCCCGGCCTCAATGAGCGTGACCGCGGTCCGCACCCCATTGGGGTCGAAAACCTGCGTCATGCCGACTTTCCTACCGAGTATCGCCGGGACCATGGCTCGGCACTCCTACAATACGGCAGCGCCCTGGGGGGTGCTGCCCGCTACGTGGTCCAGCCACTGGCAACCACTTCGCCTAGGCTTTGATTTTGACAAACACGCCCGCAGGCACGACCAACCGGTTGAGAGCTTCAACCGTGCGTGAAGTCGGCTCGAAAATGTCGATGACGCGCTTGTGAGTTCGCATCTCAAACTGCTCGCGGGACTTCTTGTCAATGTGGGGCGAACGGAGCACCGTGTAGCGCTCGATGCGAGTTGGGAGCGGAATCGGACCCCGCACCTTTGCGCTGGTCCGCTTGGCTTGATCGACGATCTCCAGGGCGGACGAATCCAGTGCTCTGTGATCGTACGCTTCCATTCGTATACGGATACGCTCTCCCGCCATCGGTCAATCTACCTACTCGCGTCCTATCCGATACCCCGACTTATTGCCCGGCCATACGGGCCGAGACAAGTTAGGATACATGCCTGGCGACTTGCGTCAAGGGCCCACAACTCCAAAAACCGCAAAACGTTCGATCTCTTCCACCCGTCGACACCCACCCGACCGGGATCCCCCCCCTTCACCGACGCCCCACGCTCACGGCTCCATCGAAATGATGTACACGTGCCGAAGCCGGCTTGCCGACCGCCAGGGACGTACCGTGAGGTCGTAGTGCAACGGCGAATCGTCCCGCCGCTGCGCAGCGGTCACCCAACCCAGGCTCAGCGGAGACGGCAACGTCGTCGACGCGGGCGCCACCACAATCCGGTAACCATCTGCCAAATAGTCCTTTACGGCTTGGTCTATCTGCATCTCCCCTCCCCCGCGCCCGCGCAGACGGCAAGCCTCCGAATGTGGGGCCGCCTGCCACGTGCCATCATCGAGCGGCTGAGCCGTGCGAACCTCACACTCGAAACGCGGATCCGTCGTCAGCCGAACCCGGGCCACGTGCGTGCTCACCTCGCTCACCACGCCGATCAGCGACCCCCGCTCCACAAAATCTCGCACGGTGACATCCTCGGCGTCTTCCGCGATGGTGATCCCGGCCGCCACGACCCATTGCCCTCGATGGACCCACCTCCGCTGCTGCTCGGTGATCAGAATCTGGAGGGATTCCCGCCTTGGGGTGACGTCATACGCCACCACGGGGACCACGATAATGCCGGTCTGCGCACCCTCGAGCTGCGTGCGAACGCCCGTCACCTCCGAGAGGAGCCGCTCCGCCTCGTCGAGCCTGAGCTTCTGCTGGCCCACCTGCAACTTGAGCTCCTCGTTCTCCCGGAGCAGCATGCGGGCCCGGTCGGCCGAGAGCGGTTGCGATGTCGCGCGGTCCAGAGCCTCCCCCGCAGCGCGCGCACCCCACGAAACGGGAACCTGAGCGAGCGAAATGGGCTGCACCAGCCCACGAATCCACGCCGTCCAGTTCGGGGGCAACAGGAAGGCAGAGATGGCGGACAGAACCATCAGCGTCGGGAACAAAACGGCTTTCGACGGTAAGCGCATGCGCACACCCGGAAAACGCTGTTAGGGCTAAGCTGGCATTCGTGACCCGCGCCGGCGGCGTTAGTAGTCGTCCTCGTCCGACTCCATCGCGGCCCCCCACTCATCGAGGTTCTCGAGGTATTCGCACGTGCCGCGCGCCACACAGGTCAGTGGGTCATCAGCGATCCGGACGTCGAGGCCGGACGCCTTGCCAAGAACGGTGCCGAGCCCACGCACGAGCGCGCCTCCACCGGCCAGGCAAATGCCATTGTCCACCAGATCGGCAGCCAGCTCCGGCTCGAGTTGTTCGAGCGTGTGCAAGACAGCTTCAATGATCTGCCCGACAGGCTCCTTGAGCGCCTCGCGGACCTCCTCGCTCGAGATTACGGCCCGGCGTGGCAGGCCGCTGATCATGTCGCGTCCCTTGACCTCCATCTTCAACTCTTCGTCCAGCGTGACGGAGGATCCGATCTGGATCTTGATGTTCTCAGCGGTCTGGGGCCCCACCATCAGGTTGTACGTGCGGCGCATGTAGTTCGCGATGGCTTCGTCCATATCATCGCCGGCAACGCGGACTGACGTGCAAGCCGCCACGTCAAACAAGCTCAGGACTGCGACCTCGGTCGTGCCCCCGCCGATGTCGACGATGAGCGAGGCTCGCGGCTCATGGATCGGCAAGCCGGCGCCGATCCCCGCTGCCTTGGGCTCATCGATGAGATAGACGCGGCGAGCACCGGCCCGCTCGGCGGAATTGAGGACGGCTCGCTTCTCGACGGCCGTGATGCCCGAGGGAACAGCCACGACGACCCTGGGATGCGCGAGTCCACGGTTGCCATGGACCTTGCGAATGAAGTAGCCGAGCATCGCCTGGGTGATCTCGAAGTCGGCGATGACGCCGTCCTTCATCGGCCGGATGGCCGTAATCGATCCCGGCGTGCGGCCGAGCATCTCCTTGGCGGCGAGACCGACGGCCTTGCCATCCTGGGTATCGAGGACCTCGTTGGTGCCCTTTCGCACGGCGACGACCGAGGGCTCGTTCAGAACAATACCCTCACCCCGCACCGAGACAAGGGTATTGCAGGTACCAAGGTCGATCCCCATATCGAGGCTGAACAGCCCCATCAAGCGACGGAGGAACACTGTGCTCTCCGAACAAGTGCGGCGCGCGGCCCACGAGTTTTGGAAGCGCTGTCGGCCTGCGGGCAAGAGCTTACCGGCGTCCCCTCGGCGCCACGGTCGGGCGTTCCCTTAGGCCCCGCCCGGCGGCAACAGGCCACCGAACAACGTGTGGGCGCGATAGCCGACGTAGGCAACAGCAGCCAAGAGGAACAGAAAGGCCACACACAGCAAGACGGTGTAAATATCGCTTTCGCCGCTCGGCCGGGAAGTACGACCCGGCCCGGTATTGATGGTTGTCATACGTGCACCAACATGGAACGGGTGTTACTCCAAGCCGTACGCGACGCGGTCACCTGGCTGAACCTGCTCCCCCTGCCTGACCATGGTGAGCTTCCCGCCGGCCTCTTTCGGCCGGACATTGTCGATCTTCAGGTCGCCGACGTACTGCTCGCCCCGGTACACCATGAACGTCATACCGGACAGGACGCCGGAGGTCTCGCCGATGTTCACGCTGACGTACCCGCCATCGACCTGGACCACTTCGCCCGCGATCGGGCCGGCGACGGGAGGCACGGCCGGCAGAGCGCCGGACGGAGCCTCGGCGGCCGGAGCGACGCGCCGCCCCGAAGCCAGGACCTGCTGCAGTTCCTTGTTCTGCTGCTCGGCGGCGTAGAGCTTCTCCTGCAAATTGCGGTTCTCGTCGGTTGAGATCGTGAGCTGCGACGTGAGCTCCAGGTTGCGGCTGGCCAAGCGCTGGTTCCGCGTCTGGAGGTCAATGTTCTGCGTGAGCAGAACCTGGTTCTGCTTCTGCGTGCTCGTCAGCTCGGCGGTGGTCACCTCGAGGATTTCCTCGATCTTCTTGCGACCGGCCTCGGAGTTGACTTTCTCGTTGGTCTGTCGGGCGAGATCGATACGCAAGCCCTCAAGCTGGGCCTCGAGGTCGCGGACGCGCCCCTGGGCGTTGGTCAGCTCCTGAGCCTGTTGCTGCAGCTCGTCGTCTTTCATGGCCAGCTTGGTGGCCATGATGACCTCGACATTCATACGATGAATCAGGTCGGCCTCAGACAAGCTGCGGTAGCTCTCGATGGTCTCCTGCTGGTTCGTCCAGCGGGCCGCAGTGGCCACCGTGAGGCAACTTAGCACGATAGCCACGACTGAGGTCAGGACGACGAATACCTTCGTCATTGTGCTCACAGGCAGACTCCTTCACACCATGCCGGAGTGTACGCCCGGCCACGCCCCCACCTCCAACCGCGCACCGGACAAACCGGCCGGATTGTACGCCCGGTGAGGCAGTTTGCAACCGACATTCTGCGACAGATGCAGCCGTTGTGCAATCCCCGGAATCCGGGCCTCTGTTGCCAACCGGCGGTCACGGAGCATAGGCTATGCGCCATGGAACTAACAGTCACCCTGCACGAGCCGCATCGCCGGGCGGAACTGTTCGGCCCGGGCGATCGGCATCTACGGCAAATACGCAGCGCGCTCAGCGTACAGATCCACGCGCGGAATACCACGGTCCGGATCATGGGGGACTCGGCCAACGTCGCCCGGGCCGCATCGGTCATCGAGCGGCTCCAGGAACGCCTGCACGAGCGCGAGGACCTCGACCCCGACGATATCCGCGACGCCCTGGCGGATGTGGCAGACCATGAGAACGAGAGCGCCCCCGGGGCGATCACGGTTTTCGCCCGCGACACCCGCATCGTCCCCAAGACGGACGGCCAGCATCACTACGTCCACTCCATGCTCAACCACGACCTCGTCGTGTGCCTGGGACCGGCCGGGACAGGGAAAACCTACCTCGCCGTGGCGGTTGCGATCCACCTGCTGAAAACGGGGAATACGAAGCGGATCGTGCTGGTTCGGCCGGCGGTCGAGGCTGGCGAGAAGCTCGGGTTCCTTCCCGGCGACCTGCAGCAGAAGGTGAACCCGTACTTGCGGCCGCTCCTGGACGCCATGCACGACATGCTGACGTTCGACCAGCTCAAGCGGTTCATGGTCAATGACGTGATCGAGGTCATACCGCTGGCGTACATGCGTGGCCGGACACTGAACAGCGCCGTGATCATCCTGGACGAAGCTCAGAACACGACGCCGTCTCAGATGCTGATGTTCCTGACGCGACTGGGTCACCACAGCAAGATGATCGTAACGGGCGACGACAGCCAGGTGGACCTCGAGCCGAATCAACCCTCGGGGCTCATCGACGCGGTGGACCGGCTGCGGGCCTGTCCCGGGGTGGACATCGTGCGGCTGACCGATATGGACATCGTGCGGCACAAGCTCGTGCAGCAGATCGTGGCCCGATATGCGGACACGTCGGGCACCGCGCGGCGCGGGCGGCGTGGGCCTCATAAAAACGGTGCTCAGACCCCAGAAATCAATGACAATGGGGAGGAGCCGACGCCCGAGGTGAAGAAAGCCACCGAAAGCGACGACGCGTACTAGCATCATGCAGTTGTTCGGCAAACGCACAGCCCGGCAGAAGGAGATTCGGCGGTCGAAAGCCGAACGCGGTCTTGCATGGTATCACCGCCTGGCGCGGCGAATCCGGCTGGGGCCGCTCCTGGCTCTGCTCGTGCTGGCCGGGGCAGCGGCCGCGATTGTGAACATCGGCGACGATGTCCTGAACCTTCGCATCGGGCAGCGTGTTCCGAGAAACCTCACGTCGCGGGTGCCGTTCCGGGTCGAAGACGAAGCCCGCACGCGCGACATGCGGGCCAGTGCGCGCAACAACGCCGAAGACTACTACACACTCGACACATCGCTTCTCCAGGACATCCACGGCCGCCTGGTCAATGCGTTGCGCCTGGCGCGCGAGCAGGCCGCCGATTCGGCGCAGGTTCGCAAGAGCGCCACGGACATCAAGGTGATCTTTGACGATGCGGGCCTCGCCGAGATCATGCGGCTCGCCCAACTCCCCGATTCAACCACCTACCAGAAAGCCGTGGATCGCGTCGTGCAATCACTCCGGCGTCAACCGCTCGTCGACCCGGAGGAACTGGCTCGCCGCCGCACAGGGATCAACGCGGTGCTCGAGGATCCGGATCAATCAACCGGCCGACCGGTGCCGGGAGATCGGCTGCTGTATGCGAACAATGCGGCCCACGCGGATCAGGTGGCAACGGACGTTGCCCGGCAGGTGCCGGAGCCGCTGCAGGCCACGGTGCACGACTCGCTACTGGCGATGCTGCGCGGAAAGGCGGAAGGAACATTTCGGCCGCTGTACCGCTACAACACGGCACGCTCGGCCAAAGCGGCCCAGGACGCGGAAAACAGCGTACCGATCCAGTACGTGGAGTTCCCGACCGGCACGCGTCTGGCGGATGCGGGGCCAATTTCGGAGGAAGAGCTGCGTCGGCTGAAGCAGGAGCACAGCGAGTACGTCCTGCAACTGCATGCCTATCCCGACAGCCCCCACGCCAAGCGCGAACGACAGGCCGCGTGGGGCCGTGGGCTAATCGCGTTCCTGGTCGTGTTCGGTCTGTGCGGCTACATGGTCCTTCTGCACGAGGACGCGCTCGGGAGCCTGCAACGGCGACTGGCCACGGCGTTAACGATTCTGTTCGTGCTTGTGCTGGCTCGCGTGATCGATCTGAACACACCGATCGTCCACCTGGCGGTCGGGGTCCAGGCGTTCGCGATCGCAATCCTGGCGCTGGCGTCTCCGCGCGGGGCCGCGTACGCCGCCGCGGGGCTGCTCTCGGTGATGATCGCCGTGACAACGCGCGAGGGCGTCGGGTTCGTGATCATGCTGTTCGCGGTCTCGCTGGTCCTGCTTCTGGGCCTGCGTGACATCCGCAGCCGCGGCCAGATCATCGTGGTCGGGGCGTTTGCGGCAGTTATTGCGGCCGTAACGACGCTCCTGCCGGGGCTCATGGAGGGGCAGGACATCGCGTTTGTTCTGTGGAAACAGGCGCTCTGGTCAGGTGTCACGACGTTGGCGGCAGCTTTCATCGCCGAGGGCATCCTCCCCGGCATCGAACGGCTGTTCGGCGTCACGACTAGCCTGACGCTGCTCGAATGGTGCGATCCGAACAAGCCCCTCTTGCGCATGCTGGCGGCTGAATCACCGGGCACGTACAACCACAGCCTGCTCGTGGGGACGTTGGCCGACGCCGCTGCCGACGCGGTCGAGGCGAATGGCCTTCTCGCCCGCACGGGGGCCTACTACCACGACATCGGGAAGATCAGCAAGCCCGAGTACTTCGTCGAAAACCAGGCCATGGGCGTCGACAACCGGCACGAGCGGCTGTCACCGGCGATGAGCCATCTGATCATCATCGGTCACGTCAAGGACGGGATCGAGATGGCCAAGGAATACGGCCTGCCGGCCAACCTGCACGCGTTCATTCCCGAGCATCATGGCACGTGCGTCATCGAGTACTTCTATCACGCGGCCAGCGAGGCGCGCAAGCCCGGGGACCCGGAGATCCCCGACACGGAATTCCGCTATCCCGGGCCCAAGCCGCAGTCGCGCGAGACGGCAATCGTCATGCTCTGTGACGGCGTAGAAGGTGCGGTTCGGGCCATGTCGGAGCCGACGCCGAACCGGATCGAGGACACGGTCGAGCGGATCATGCAGAAACGCCTGATCGATGGGCAGTTTGACGAGTGCGACTTGACGTTCCGAGAGCTGCACATCATCCGCAACAGCTTGGTCAAGAGCCTTAGCGGCCTGTACCACGGGCGCATCAGCTACCCGAGCACAGAGAAGGATGCGGAAGCGCGGACGGCATCCTGAGGGAACGGGTTTCGGCACATCGTTGGCGAGGTGTTTACGTGGGTCAGCGTCGCGGAAGAGCGTCAAACAGCCGGCAACGAGCAGCGCCGTCGGGCGTGGACATCCAGATCGCCTGGCGGCTGCGCACCTCGTGGAGAGCGCTGCGTCTGCTGCGCCGAATCGCCAATCACGTGCTCCGCGCCGAAGGCTTCCGCACCGGTCACCTGTCGATCGCGGTTGTTGGTGGACGGGCGATGTCGACGTTGAACACCCGGTTTCACGACACGCCGGGCCCAACAGATGTGCTGAGTTTCGACCTGGACTCGGACGCCGCCGCCGGCCGGATGGACGCCGAGATCGTGTTGTGCGCCCACGTCGCCCGAAAGCGAGCGCGAGGGGGCACGTTGCAGGCCGCTCGCGCGGAGTTGGGGCTGTATCTCGTCCACGGCATCCTGCACGTCGCCGGCTTTGACGATCACCGCCCCGCCGACTTCCGCCGTATGCACGCCCGCGAAGACGAACTCCTCACACAGCTCGGATTCGGGCCGGTGTTCGATCAGGGCAGCTAAACGCCACCGAGGTTCATGCCGGCTGCGTCGCGGGCGCTTCTTCTTCCAGCGCCCGGCGAAACTCTTCCAACGCCGCGTCCAGTCCCTCTTGCGCTTCCTTCCACGCGTCGTCGCTGGCATCGCGCAGCCGATCGAGCTTGTCTCGTGCCACCTCGACGTTCTTCTTCAGCTTCTCAATGTGCCGCTCGACCTTCGGCCGGCTCGCGTCGCGAGCATCGCGCAGCTTCTGCGCAAGATCCTGCGCTCGGCGATCCAGGTCCTTCAACTCGCGCTCGACATCCTCGCCGTACTCTTCGCGCGCCTTGCGCAGCAGGCGCACCGCCGCCGCCACGGTCTCATTCGCTCGGCGTTTGACCTCCTCGAATGACACCTCTTGCGTCGTAGGCTCCGCCGCAGGCTGCGTGGTGGGCACCCCGTTTTCACCGCGTGTCGCACTCTCGCGTTGTTCACAGCCGACCAGGCCGGCCACCAGCAACGTCAACATCACACCGATCGTCCATCGCATCATGATGGGCCTCCCGCTGGTCCGCAGTATCGCACCATTGCGACCCGTCGTAGCGTACCTTTTGCCGCGCCAGGTCGCGAGCAAAACCCTCAGAGCAGACCAAAAGCCTGCAAAAGCCGCGACAGGCTGCCACCCTGGAGACCGAGGTCTCGTGGAAGCGTACCGGCCGGAGCGACGATCACCGCCGTCCTCTGGTAGCCGGCCGCCGCAGGTGAATCCACGGGCCGGCATTCGACGGGGACGACGAACTGGTAGGAGACGGTTTCGCCGGCGGTCAACCCCGGGAAGCCGAGCAACACTTGCGCCGGCACGTCGCGTGTAGCCACGAACGTAGCCGACACGTTCAGTGTCCCGCTGGACATGCGGTCGAACCGCACCCCGCTCAGCGTGCACGAGGTCTCGATCGTGATCGGTCCACACAGACACGACCCGGCGATGTCGTCCGTGACGTCGAAGCCGTTCTCAGTCGGCGTGCTCACCGGCGAGGCCAGCGGAAGACCGAACGTGCGCGTTTGCGACAGGAAGAACGTGTCACTGATCGGCAGTGTCTCTTCGACCCACTGGCGGTTTATCGCGTGGGTCGTGTGGATCGCCTGCACAGCACCGCCGGCATCGACCTTGAGGATGGTGCGCACATCCGCACCGCCCAGCAGAGCCTCGGGAACGAAGCTCTCCGCGTCGAGACCGAGCAACTCAGCCAGGACGGTATCGCCCCCGGCGAACTCCAACTCGGTGGGCGCACCGCTCCAGGCGACCTGGATCCAGCCTTGCGGGCTGTCGGAGATGGAAGACAGCTCGACCAGCGGGGCACACGCATACCACGTTAGCGGGCCCGTCACGAGCATGGCCAGCGCCAGCGTGCGTCCCTTCCGCAGATCTCTCACATGACAACTCGTCGTCATCGTCTGTTTCTTAGCCCAACTTACGGCTCAGGATTCTCATCGAACAGCGCGGCTCGCACCAGGTCAGCCAGTGGCAGGATCACTTCGCCGCCACCCTGGACGTCGGTGGCCGGCGGAAGGCCCATTTCCCCCGGCGACGGTGACCGCCGGACAACGAAGGTCAGTGCGAGCTTGGCGGGCAGTGATTCGCCGCGTTGTAGATCGAGCACCCGAAACACCGGGATGATGGGGTAATCACGCTCGGCGACAAGATGCAGATCGAATACGACGTCGAACCGCATGCTGGTCGGCGTCGCACCGCTCAGGCGCGTAATCAACCGGACCACGACGGACAACTCCTCGCCGAACTCGGTGATCTGCGGCGGTTCCTGGACAGCAAGCCGCAAGCCGGCGTCGGCATCGTTCTCGATCCACAGTGCTCGATCGGGCCAACTGTCGCGGAGGTTCGGCCCGGCAGGGACCCC
>Ga0272441_10002018_pt1 | contig 42259 bp, 24 predicted proteins | sample SSMProp6N_FD_193582 | JGI IMG/M metagenome (GOLD analysis project Ga0272441, IMG submission 193582) | Marine sediment archaeal communities from Little Sippewissett salt marsh, Falmouth, MA, United States - SSM-Prop-6N | ecosystem: Environmental > Aquatic > Marine > Wetlands > Sediment ...
ATCAATCGCCCCTTTCAGGGGCTCGTTGTCTGTTGTGCCACCATCCCACGGGCTCGCGCCCGTGGCTACCGTCCAAATGCCCCCGTTCGGGGGCAAGGGATTGGCGGATCGACGCGGCCGCGGGCGGACGCTTGTCGTTCCTGGGTCCTGGCTCCTGGTTTTCTTCGACCCTGAGCCTGAGGCTCAGGCTCAGAGCCGATGGCCGCCGTTGGCACGGGCTACGGGCTACAGGCTGCGCATTGGGTTGCGGCCGAAGGCTGCGCTGTGCCTCTGTGGTGATCCTCGGGTTGCCCGGCCGGCGGTCAGATCTTCCGCAGGATGTCGATGAGCACGTCCTTCAGGACGTCGTCGCCTTTGTGGGTGGGGCGCGGGACGTGGTAGTAGGGGGGCTGGTTGGGGGACCACGAGACCGAGCCCACCTGGTCGCCGGGGTACTTGGCGTAGGCGGTGACGTGCACGGCGTGCGACGCCCGCGCCCGCTTGCCGTAGTGGGCGAGCAGGGCGTCCTCGAGCGTCGCCTTCATCTGGCGCTCGGAGAGCACGGCGGCCACCTTGATCCGCACGGCGTACTGGTCCTTCGCGTGCTGGTAGCCCTCGCGCAGCACGGTGTATGGCTGGACCGACGCCCGGTCGTACTGTCGGCGGAGGACGTGGCGGGCCTTCTCCATCTCGGCCAGCCGGGCGGCGGCCAGCCGGGCGGCGTCCGTGTTCGGATAGGCCTTCGCCACGCGGCGGTACTCGGCCACGACCTGCATCGTCGGCCCGTGCTGCTTTTCCAGGGCGACGGCGTAGTGGTACGACGCGTCCGCGACGTGCTCGCTGCGCGGGTGCTGCCGCAACAGTTGCCCGAACGCCTCGGCCGCCTGGGGGGCCTGGTGAAGCCGCTCCAGCCGCACCTTGCCCAGCAGCAGCAGCGCGTCGTCGGCGAGCTGGGCCTTGGGGTACTTGCCCGCGACGGTGGCGTAGGAGGCGGCCGCCTCGGAATACCGGCCGCGGGACTCCTCGTCCGTTCCCGTGACGAACAGCGCCAGCGGCTTGCCCTGGTAATCGGAGTTGACCTCCACGAAGGCCACGAACTGCTTCGCGCGCTTCGCGACGTCCGTGCGGGGGTATTTCGCGGCCAGCTCCGTCAGCGTGCGCTTTGCGCCGTCGAGGTCCTCCAGGTAGCCGACGTACAGCCGTGCCGCGGCCAGGGCGGCCTCGATCGCCCTCGGATGATCGCTCTGCTGGAACAGGAACCGCTTGTACTCCAGCAGGGCGAAGGCCTTCTCTCCGTCGGCGTGGAGCTTCTCGGCGAAGGCCAGTTGACGGTCGGCGAGGCGCTGCGGCGGCCCGGCCGCCACCATTTTTGCCAGCACGAGGGGAACCAGTAGGATCAGGAAACGTCTCATGATACGGCCTCCTGCACGGACTTGTCCGATGGATCTCGATTTACACATCCCATTGTATGCGACACACCGGCTCGGATGCCATGCGGGGGAACCGCTCCCGTCGGACAGCGCCCCTTGGCCGGGCCGGGAAGGGGGCTGCCCGTCACCGGGATCGGCGTAGAATAGCGGCAGGAGCCTGCCGTCGCGGCGGGCACGGGACCTGCCCGGGGGAGAGGCTCAAGGCCCCGAAAGGACGAATCACTCGATCGAGAGGAGACGTTGCCATGGAAACGAGAGCAGAGTGGAAGCGCCGCGGGATCCTGGTCGGCTGGGCGCTGCTTCTGGGGTCTGTGACGGCACTAGCCGCCCCGGGCGGCAAGATCGCCAAGACCCGTTCGAAGGCTGTGGACAAGGCGCCGAAGGTCGCGAACGCGGGCACGGTGGGCCTGCACGTCACCGTCTATGAGACGACGCTGCCGGCCGACCGGATCGCCGAGATGGACACCGGGGCCCTGCAAGCGCGGGCGGAGACCACCACCGGCCTGAAGGGCGCCTTGGCGAAGCTCGGGGAAACGAAGATCCTCTACCACGTGTACCAGCTCGCGGGAGTCCCCGGGGAGAGCCGCATTCACCTCGGCCGGCGGCGCCCCGTCGTCACGAACAGTCGCATGCTCGAGGCCGGCCCCCGGACGAGGTCCATGCCCAGGCTCTCGGGCAGCGCGTCGCCCCCGAGCGGCTCTCGGGCCCCTCGTAGCGAGCGGGGGGCGGATCGACCGGCGCCGCGCGTGGCGCTCTCCGCCCGCGGTCCGTCGCGGATCAACACGGTTCAGTACGAGGACACCGGGATGATGCTCGAACTGTCCGTCAAGCCGGTCGGCCGCGAGCCCAAGGGCGTGTTCCATGCCGAGATGAGCCTGGAGCTGTCGGTCCTGGCCGACGGCGGCGTGGAGATCGCCCCGGGCGTGAAGGCCGTCGAAACCCGGCAGATTCGGACGAATCAGAGCGGGGAGATGCGGCTGGCGCGCCCGGTCCTCACGGTCCACGTGGACGCCGCGTCCGGCGGCAAGGCGGCCGGCGCGACGGCCTACGTCTGCCGCGTTCTTCTGAGCGAAGTGCCCTGAATTTGCCGGCCCGCGAAGGGCGCGGGCGTTTCGGCCTTTGCCGACCCCGTCTCGGTGGCGTGAAGGGATAGCGGCCTACAGCCGCCACGGCTCGCGCCGGGGGCGGCGGGTCATGCGGGTGGCCTCCTCGTCGCCGGGGAAGACCTCGGCCTTCGGGTCCCACGTCAGCGGGCGCTGAAGCTCCATGGCGATGTTCGCCAGGTGGCAAACGGTGGCCGAGCGGTGGCCCACCTCCGCCGGGCAGATCGTCGCCTCGCGCGTGCGGATCGCGCGGAGGAACTGGCCCATGTGGCTGCCCGAGGCCATCAGCCGCACGTCGTTGGGGCCGAACTTCACCTTCAACAGGCTGGCGGGCTCGGCCTTGATCCCGCCGCGGGAGACGTACACCCAGCCCTCGCTGCCCTCGAACCGCGTCCCACCGCCGCCGCCGAGCAGCAGCTTGACGTTGTGGGGGTACTGGAACTCCACGTCGACGGCGTAGAAGACGTTGTGCAGGCCGGTCTTGTTGCACTTGCCGCGCCCCTGGACGGCGATCGGCCCGGCGTCGTCGGCGCCGAGGCCCCACTGGGCGATGTCCAGGTGATGGGCGCCCCAGTTGGTCATGTCGCCGCCGGAATAGTCGCGATTGAAGCGAAAGTTGTAATGGCAGCGGTCCGGGTGGTACGGCGCCCACGGGGCCGGGCCCAGCCACATCTCGTAGTCGAAGTCGTCCGGCACGGGCTGGGGGGTCCACGGCTTCGAGCTGCCGCCCCGCGTGGGAATGCCCACCTTCACCGTGTGCAGCGTGCCGAGGTAGCCGTTGCGGACCAGCTCACACGCCTGGAGGAACTGCCGCCCGGACCGCTGCTGGCTGCCCGTCTGGAAGACCGCGCCGTACCGCCGGGCCGCGTCGGACAGCAGCCGGCCCTCGTGAATCGTCAGCGTCAGGGGCTTCTCGCAGTAGACGTCCGCCCCGACCTTGATGGCGGCCATGGCGATCGGCACGTGCCAGTGGTCCGGCGTGGCGATGACCACGCCGTCCAGCCCGCCCCGGGCCAGCAGCTCGCGGAAGTCGCTCGTGCCGAACGTCCCCTGCGGCGCGCGCTCCAGGCCCTTGTACAGCACGCCGCGGTCCACGTCGCACAGGCCCGTCACCTGCACGTCCCGGTTGCCCAGCAGCGCACGCAGGTGCCCGCCGCCCTGGCCGCGAAAACCGATCGACGCCATGTTCAGCCGCTCGCTCGCCGCCGCCTTGCCCGGCCCGCCCAACGCCTGCGAGGTCAGCACGTACGGCCCGGCCGCCGCCGCGGCCACGCCCTTCAAAATGCTCCTGCGACCGATCTTCCCGTTCGACATAAACCACCTTCCTTCCGGTGCAATGCTCTTTCTGCGTATGCCCGAGTCATCCTACCTGAAACCCGCCCGCCCGGCAAACGTGGCATGCCCATGTCGCATCGTCACGCGTCCCGCGCGTTCCGCGGCCGGGGGGCTTGCCCCGGCGAAGAAACGCGGTAGATTCAGAAGGGCTCGGGCCCTGGGCGGACCGAACACCGTCGGCCGAGATTTTCTTGGCCGGGCCTTGCCGGGCGGCAAGACCGCCGCCCCATTCGGCTGCAGGCAACTCCGGACGTCCTCTTGGCGTTGGCGGAACCACCACGAATGCCGAAACGGAAGAACGAGACTGGAGGACAGCAAAAGAGTCCGGACCTCGCGGCGCTCTTCGAGCCCTACGTCTGGTCGTGGTTCGCCGAGACGTTCGGCTCGCCGAGCCCCCCGCAGGCCGCGGCCTGGCCGAGGATCGCCGAGGGCCGCAGCACGCTGATCTTCTCGCCCACCGGCTCGGGCAAGACGCTGGCGGCCTTTCTGTGGTGCATCAACGAGCTGTACCGGCTCGGCTCGGCCGGGGCCCTGACCGACGCGATCCACGTCCTCTACGTCTCGCCGCTGAAGGCCTTGAACAACGACATCCAGCGGAACCTCGTCGAGCCGCTGGCCGGCATCCGCCGCGCGGCCCGCGCCGCGCGCGTGAGGGTCCCCGCGGTCCGATCGGCCGTCCGAACGGGCGACACGACGCCGGCCGAACGCCAGGCCATGACCCGCCGCCCGCCGCACATCTTCATCACCACGCCCGAGTCGCTGTACATCCTGCTCGCCACGCAAAAGATGCGCCGCCACCTCCGCGGCGTGCGATACGTGATCGTCGACGAGATCCACGCGATCAGCGACAACAAGCGCGGCGTGCACCTGTCGCTGTCGCTGGAGCGCCTGGCCGCCTACGCCGGCCGCGAGCCCGTTCGCATCGGTCTGTCCGCCACGCAGAAGCCGCTGGAGGCCGTCGCCGACTTCCTCGTCGGCTGCGAGCCGGGGGGCAGGCCCCGCCCGTGCGAGATCGTGGACGTCGGCGCCCGCAAGGACCTCAACGTCCGCGTCATCACGCCCGTGGACAACCTGCTGGAGGCCCCGTTCGACGCGATCTGGTCCTCGGCGTACGACAAGATGCTGGCGGAGGTCCGCGGGCACGAGACGACGCTCATCTTCACCAACAGCCGCTACAAGACCGAGCGGACGGCCCTGCGGCTCAACGAGCGGTCCGCCGACGAGCCCGTCCGCGTGGGTGCCCACCACGGCAGCATGTCCAGGGAGGTGCGGCTGGAGATAGAGGGCAAGCTCAAGGCCGGTCAGGTCGACGCCCTCGTGGCGACCAGCTCGCTGGAGCTGGGCATCGACGTCGGCAGCATCGACCTCGTCTGCCAGGTCGAGTCGCCCAAGAGCGTCTCCCGCGGCCTCCAGCGGATCGGCCGGGCCGGGCACCTGCTGACGGCCACCAGCGAGGGCCGGCTGCTCGTGACGGACCGCGACGACCTCGTCGAGTCGGCCGTGCTCGTGCGGGCGATCCTCGACGGGCGGATCGACACGACGCGCATCCCCACCGGCTGCCTGGACGTGCTCGCCCAGCAGATCGTCGGGGCGGTCGCGGCCGACGACTGGCGGGCCGACGACCTCTTCGCCCTCTGCCGGCGATCCTATTGCTTCCGGACGCTCGAGCGGGCGGACTTCGACCGGGTCCTGGAGATGCTGGCCGGGCGGTTCCCGTTCGAGATCGACATGCCGCCGTTCCCGAAGCTCTCGTGGGACCGGGTCAACGGCGTGCTCTCGGCGGAGCGGGGCACGCGGATGATCGCCTTCCGCGCCGGCGGCACGATCCCCGAGGTCTCGAACTACGATGTGTACTTCGAGGCGAAGAAGACCCGCGTCGGCAGCCTGGACGAGGGCTTCGTGGAGCGGCTGGGGATCGGCGACATCTTCCTGCTCGGCAGCAGCTCGTGGCGGGTGCTGGGCATCCGCCGCAACCGGGTGATCGTCGAGGACGTCTACGGGCGGGCGCCGACGATCCCCTTCTGGGGCGGCGAGCGCGACAGTCGCACCGCCGACCTCGGCGCGCTGGTCGGGCGGTTCCGCCGCGAGCTGGCCGCCCGCCTGGCCGCCGGAGACCCGGAGGCCTGGCTGACGGCCGAATACGGCGCGGACGACAACGGCGCCAAGTCCATCCACGAGTACTTCCGCGAGCAGCAGCTCGCCGCCGGGTGCGTGCCGTCCGACGAGCGGGTCCTCGTGGAGCACTTCACCGACGAGCTGGGCCGGCGGCAGGTGATCGTCCACGCCTCGTGCGGCATCCGCGTCCACGAGACGTGGGCGCTGGCGCTGGCGTGGGCGATCGAGCGGAGGCACGGTTTCCGGCCGCAGACGGCCACGGTCGACGACGGCCTGCTCCTGACGCTGCCCGCCGACGCGAAGCTCCCCCTCGGCGCCGGCGACGGCTCGCCGCTGCTGGCGCTGGTCACGCCGAAGAACGTGGAGCGGATCCTGTCCGAGGCGGTCCTGGACGCGCCGGTCTTCGCCTCGCGGTTTCGCCACAACGCCGTGCGGTCCCTGCTGGTCCTCCGCGAGTACCGGGGGCGGAAGACGCCCGTGTGGATCCAGTCGCTGCGGGCCGCGGCCCTGCTGGAGGCGTGCCGCTCCGCCCCGGATTTCCCGCTGCTGGTCGAGACGAGGCGGGAGTGCCTTCACGAGGCCCTCGACCTGCCGGGCCTGGCGTCGGTCCTGGAGGGCATCGCGTCGGGCAAGGTGGCCGTGCGCACGATCGAGTCCACGGTCCCCTCGCCGTTCGCGCATTCGCTGCTGCTGCTGGGGCAGTACGGCGACGGCGGGGCGATCCCGACGCGCGAGCGCCGCAGCCGCCTGATGCACCTGCACCGCGAGCTGCTGCGGCAGATCCTCGACGCCGAGACGTTGCGGAACCTGCTGGACCGCGGCGTGGCCGAGGCCGTCGAGGCCCGCCTCCAGGCCACCGACCCCCGGCGCCGGGCCCGCACCGCCAACGAGCTGGCCCGCGTGCTGGGCGACGTGGGCGACCTCGTCGACGAGCCGGACGACGCGCTCTGCCTCGCCGACCGCTGCGAGACCGACGCGGCGGAACTGCTGGCCGAGCTGGTCGAGCAGCGCCGCGCCCTCCGCGTGCCGATCCCCACCGTCGAGACCAATCGCCATCGGTGGATCGCCACCGAGGACTTCCCCGTCTACCGGGCCGCGTTCGCCGCGAAGGGGAAGCTCTCGGCCGAAGATCGAAGGACGTTGGCGGAGCTGAAGGCCAGGGGACCGACGGCCCCGTCGGACTCTCGCGTCGAGCGCCTCGTCGCCGCCTACCGCGTCGTCTGCGTTCGGGCCGGGGCCCGGCCGCGGTACGTCGCCGCCGACGCGTGGGTGCCCCGCACCATCCTCCGCGAGAGGCCCTCCCGCGACGAGGCCCGCCGGGCGCTGATTGCCCGGCACGTTCGCACGCACGGCCCGGTGACGCCGTACGAGATCATGGAGCGCTACGGCCTGGGCGACGGCTTCGTCCGCGGCGCGCTGGAAGCGCTGCACGCCGCGGGCTCGGCCGGACGCGGCGAGTACCTGCCGACCAAGTCCTTCCCCCAGTGGTGCCACAAGCCCACGCTCGAGGAGATTCACCGCCGCACGCTCGACGGCCTCCGCCGCGAGATGGAGCCGGCCACCCCCTGCGAGTACGCCGATTTCCTGATCCGTTGGCAGCACGCCCACCCCGCGACGCGTCTGGCCGGCCTGGACGGCCTGCGGGAGGTGATCGGCCGGCTCCAGGGGCTGGAGGGCCCCCAGGCGTTGTGGGAACGGCGGGTCCTGCCGCTGCGCGTGGGGGACTACGACCCGTCAATGCTGGACCGCCTGTGCTACGGCGGCGAGGCGTTCTGGCGGTGCTTCGACGACCGGTTCGTGGGCACGCCGAAGCGGGGGCTTCGCGTCCGCCGGGGGCGGATCGGCTTCTGCCTGCGAAAGGACCTCGACTGGCTGGTCCCGCCGCCGGACGCACTGTGCAACGATCCCCGCCGCACCGACGAGGACCTCGCCGACGCCTGCCACGCCGTCCGCGCCCACCTCGCCGAGCGCGGGGCGTGCTTCTTCGACGACGTCGTGGCGGCCACCGGCCTGGATTGGCGGATCGTGCTGCGGGCGATCTGGCACCTCGTGTGGACGGGCGAGGCCACCTGCGACAGCTACGAGGCCATCCGCCACGCCGAGATGTACACCGGGCTGTCCGGCTGCTACGACCTGGCCAGTACGCCCACCAAGAAGGGCGTGACCGCCGACCTGATCGTCCGCCACATGCTGGAGAAGCGCCGCCTCGACCCGCGCCTCGGCCGGTGGGCGCCCACCGAGCGGCTCACGCCCGACGCGATCGCCCCGCCGCCGCCCGAGCGGCGCGCCGAGGCCTGGGCCCGGCTGCTGCTGAAGCGGTACGGCATCGTTTGCCGCGACGTGACGGGCCTGGAGGTCGGCCTGCCGCCGTGGAAGGACCTCCGCCGGGCCCTGATGCGGGCCGAGCTGCTGGGGACCGTGCGGCGGGGGTACTTCGTCGAGGGACTCGCCGGCGAGCAGTACGCCGCGCCCGAGGCCGTCGAGGCCCTCCACGACGCCAAGCTCCGCGCCCGGGCCGCCGAGAACACCGAGCCCGCCGACCCCGAGCCGATGGTCCTGCTGAGCGTCTACGACCCGGCCAATCCCTTCGGCCGACTCGTGCCGCTGGTCGACGAGACCGACGTCGAGCAGCCCTTCGTCAAGACCGCCTACTGCGAGCTGATCGTCCAGGCCGGCCGGCCCGTCCTGCTCCACAAGGACGGCGTCCGCCTGCTGGCCGACCTGCCCGCCGACCGCGCCCGGGAGGCCATCCGGCTGCTCCTCGACGCCCACGACGGCGAGCTGGCCGTGCCCAACTGGAACGGGCACCCCATCGAGGTCAGTGCCGCACGGCACCTGCTGACGACGATGGGATTCGTGAAGGTCGACAACCGGTGGAAGGGCTACGTCCACGACGGCGCAAACCGGCCGGACGAGAAGGCCCTCGCCGAGGCCCGCCGGCACGTCCCGGCCGTGTTCGAGCGGGCGGGGAAGGAATCCGCTCCGGTCGAGTACGACGCCGAGTGGATCGTCTCCCGCGCGAACGAGGTGATTCGCCCGAAGGTCCGCGAGCTGATCGACACGCTCCGCCGCGTCTTGCCCGCCGAGTGCGAGTTCGACTGGCGCCCGCGCGGTTTTCTCGTCCGCTACCGCGGCCTCCGCTGCATCAACCCGTACGTCCAGCAGAAGAAGATCTGGGTGCAGGTGACCCACCGCGGCTGGGTTCGCGGCATGGAGGTCACGCCCGAGACGGATGTGGCGGGCGAGGCGTTCGTCCGCGAGCTGACCGCGCGGTTCGAGAAGACCCGCCGCGCGATCGACGAGCTGCTGGACTCCCGAAAGGGCAGGTAAGAAGGACTCCCCATTCAGCGCGACCGTCGCGGTGCGCTGCGGAGGGGGCATCGAAGCCCACGGGTGGCGGCCCGTGGACCCCTCCGGCTCTCCCGCTACGGTTCGGTTCCCAGGACGACCTCCACGTCCACGGTCTCGCCCGCCCCGGCGACCGGCAGGAGCGTTCCCTCCACGGGCCGGCCGGCGGCGGTGACCGAGACAACGCCGTGGCAGACGTGGGCCGGGTTGGTCACCCGAATGCGGTACGTGGCCCCGCGGTAGACGCGCTCGGCCTCGAAGCCGTCCCATTCCGACGGGATCGACGGGTCCACCACCAGCCCGTCGTAGTCGGCCCGCACGCCCAGGAGATACTGCGTCACCGCCGCGAACGCCCACGCCGCCGTGCCCGTCAGCCAACTGTTCCGCGCCCGCCCGAAGTGGTACGGGTGCTCCTTGCCCGTGATGAACTGGGCGTAGACGTACGGCTCGGCCGCGTAGAGGTCGGCCGCGTCGCCCTTCGCCGCCGGCAGGAACGAGCGGTACAGTCGGAAGGCCTCGTCGCCCCGGCCGAGCATGCCCTCGGCCAGGACCGACCAGGTCGCGGCGTGACAGAAGATGCCCCCGTTCTCCTTCAGTCCCGGCGGGAAGCAGGTGACCGCGCCGATCAGCGCGTCGTGCTCCCGGTAGGCCGGGTCGTTCAGCACCACGCCGTGCTCGGTGGCGAGGCGCTCGTGGACGCGGTCCATGCCCCCCCGCCACCAGTCTGGATTGGTTCCCGCGCCGCAGATCACGGCCCACGTCTGGGCGTTGAGGAACAGCGTGGCCTGCCGGCTGTCCCGGGCGCCGATCTTCCTGCCGTCGTCGAGGTAGCCGCGGAGGAACCACTGCCCGTCCCACGCGTGGGTGCGGACGGCCTCGTCCATCGCCATCCACCACGCCCCGAACCGGGCCTTGTCCTCGCCGCGCCCGAGCCGCTCGGCCAGGGCCATCATCTCCCGCAGGCCCCGGCAGAACAGGAACGTCGTGAACGTGCTCTCGCCGTTGCCGGTGAGGTTGAGGCAGTCGTTCCAGTCCGCCGCCAGGCCGAGGCACAGCCCGTGCGGGCCCCGGTGCGACCACGAGAACTCCAGCGCGCGGACCAGGTGCTCCCAGACCGGGCCCGCCCCCGCGTCGGCGTACGGGACGCGCTCGTCCAGCAGGGCGAAGTCGCCCGTCTCCTTCAGGTACGCCGGCACGCTCAGCAGGCACCATAGGTGGTCGTCGCTGTAGATCCGGTCCTGGACGTTCCCCGGGCCCGGCTCCAGCTCGCCGGGAGGCACGTGGTGCATGGCCGAGCCCTGCGCGTGCTGGGCGCCGAGCAGTTGAACGAGCCTCGCCCGCACGGCCGCGGGGACCGCGTGCACCACGCCGAGCGTGTCCTGGTGGCTGTCGCGGTAGCCCAGCCCGTCGCGCCCGCCGGCCTCGTTGAACGACGCCGACCGCGACCAGTGGAAGGTGGTGTGGCACTGGGCGGCGTTCCAGACGTTGACCATCGAGTTCAGCTCGGGCGAGGGCGTCCGGCAGCGGAAGCGGCGCAGGCGCTCGTCCCAGTAGTTTCGCAGGCGGGCCAGTTCGGCCTCCGCGGCGGCGGGGTCGGCGTACTTCGCCCGGCACTGCCGGCCGAGGGCCTTCGCGTCGCCCACGCCCACGACGTACGCCGCTCGCCGGGTCTGCCCGGGCGCCAGTCGGATGCGGTTCTGCACCGCGCCGCACGGCGTGCCGCCCAGTGCGATCGAGCCGAAGCACTCGCCGCGCTCGACGGCCGCGGGTTGCCCTTCGTGCCGGTACCGGCCGACGAACGCGTCGCGGTCCGTGTCGAAGCTCGTCACCGGCAGGACGGACGTCAGGAAGCCCTTGGGCTCGCGGAAGGGCCACAGGCGGATCGAGTAGTCCACCGTGTCGTCCGCGAAGCCCATGCGGCAGGTGTAGAGGATGTACTGGAAGTTCGTCAGGTCCTGGCGCATCTCCCAGAAGCACCACTCGACGTAGGCGAACAGTGACAGCTCCCGCGGCCGGTCGGAGGCGTTCTCGACCTCCACCTCCCAGACCTCAACGGGCTCGTCGACCGGCACGAAGACGCGGAACCGCGTGCGGATGCCCGCGTACTCGCCGGCGAACCGCGTATAGCCCAGGCCGTGGCGGCACTCGCAGCGGTAGGCGTCCAGCGGCTTGCCCACCGGCTGCCACGTGGCGGACCAGTAGTCGCCGTCGTCCTCGTCGCGCAGGTAGACGTACCGGCCGGGGCGGTCGGTCGGCACGCTGTTGAAGCGGAACCGCGTCAGCCGGGCCCGGCTGGCGGAGCGGTGGAAGCCGTACCCCGCGGCGTTGTTGGAGATGATCCCGCAGTAGTCGCCTACGCCGAGGTAGTTCACCCACGACGCGGGCGTGTCGGGACGGTGGATCACATACTCGCGATGCTCGTCGTCGAACGTGCCGTAGCGCATGGCGGTCCTCCCGGCCGGGGCCGATGGCCCGAACGCTCGGCGATGGTATCGGCCCGAGGCCCGCGACGCCAGAGGTGCCGACGCCTCAACGCGCCGCCGCAAAGAGACGATACATGCCGGGGAGCTTTCGGTACGATAGCCCCCGGCCGGGCCCGGCGTCGGCCCGGGCGGCGGACTTGACGAAGCAGAAGGAGCAAGGAATGCCCGCGTACTCCGTGTTTGGTGCGGACGGCACCGTCTACGGGCCGGTCGACGACGCCGGCCTGGTCCAGTGGGCCCGGGAAGGGCGCATCGTCGCCACCACGAACCTCCGGCTCGAGCCGGGCGGACAAATCGTGCAGGCCTCCGCGCTGCCGCTGCTGGCCGGCGTATTGAGCCCCGCGGCCGGGTATGCCGCCCCGCCCGTCAGCCCGGCGATGCCGGCCTACGCGCAGGTGATCCCGCGCGACAGCCCGTACGCGATCCTGCACACGCTGACGGAGTTCTCCGTCGGCGCGGTGATCCTGCTGCACTTCGTAACGTTCGGCATCTTCCCGTTCATCTGGTTCGGCCTGATGCAGGACAAGATGCCCCGCCTGCGGCACGACGACCCCTCCGCCGGCAAGCACATCGGCTTCATGTTCATCCCGTTCTTCAACCTCTACTGGATGTTCTTCGCGTATCTTCGCCTCTGCGACCGGATCGCCGAGCAGCGCCAGCTTCGCGGGATGGACCCCGCCAGCCTCAAGGGCCTGGCGATCGGCGCGTGCGTCGTCATGCTGATCCCCTACGTCAACTTCCTGGTGGGCATCGTCCTCTGGCCCATCTTCATCGGCATGCTCCAATCCCGCGTCAACGAGCTGGTGGACGTCACCCGCCAGCAGGCCGCTCAGCAGCAGGTCCAGGCCGTACCCGTAGCGTTCGGCCAGGACCTCTGAACGCGCCCCCATCCCGCCGGACCGGCCCTGGCGGCGTCGCGCCGCGCACCCCCGTTCCCCGCGCCGCGGGGAACCCCTCCTTGTGAACGGCCGTTCCACAGGTAGAATCGACGCCGGACCCGAGCCGGCCCCCGTGCGGGCCCGCTCACAGGAAACCACCCATGCACAGATGCTATGCCCTCGTCTTGACCGCCGCCGCGTTGTTCCTGCCCGGCCCGCTGCGGGCCCAGCCGGCGAAGACCGACTACCGCACGATCGACCGGGAGATCCAGGCCCACAACGCCGCCCGCATGGACAACGGCGGGCGCATCCGCCTGGAGCTGCTGGACGAGAAGGTCGTCAAGGACCGCCGCACCTTCCCGCCCCACGTGGTCGACGGAGACGTCCACTCCCGGCAGGTCGTCACCGGCGTGCCGTACCGCTTCCGCATCGACCTCGTCGACGAGCTGCCCGTCGACGCGATCCACTTCGTCTGCAGCGACTACACCAACGAGCAGAGCCCCAAGGACGTGAAGGTCACGCTCTCCGACGGGACCACGTTCGACAAGGCCCTCGCCAAGCTCCCCGCGCAGCGCCGCAAGCCCAAGCCGCGGCAGACCCTCGACGTCGGCGGCAGGAAGGCCCGGTGGGTCGAGGTGACCGTCCTGAGCAACCACCCGGGCGGCCTGCTGCGGGGCGGCAAGCCCTGCGGCTGGGGCGGGATCGCCGAGATCGAGGTCGTCACGTCCGCCGACCTCGCGCCCTACCTCGCGATCCCGAACTACAACCCCGAGCTGCCCACCGACATCCGCAGCGAGGCCCCGCGCAGGGACTACTCCGACGTGAAGGTCGCCCTGCCGTCGGTCATCGCGCTGGGCGAGCGGCCGGGCGTCTACATGACCGCCGACGAGTGGGAGGCCCTGTTCGTGGCGATGCGCCGCAGCCCCCGGGGCAAGCCCGTCCTGGACGGGATCATCGAGATGGCCGACGCGTATCTCGCCCAGCCCGCCGTCCACCCGGACCCCAACGTCCCCGCGCAGGTCAAGGGGCGCGGCGACCCGCCGGCCCACGCCCACGACGCCCTGTCCAAGCAGGCCGGTGTCTGCGGGTACGCCTACCGCATCTCGAAGGACGAGAAGTACGCGCGGCGCGTCCGCGAGATCCTCGTCGGCTACGCCCGCCTGTACCCGGACCACTACAAGGAGCACAAAGGCGCCAACGCCAACGACACGTCCAAGGTGATGGCCCAGCGGCTCAGCGAGGCGATGTGGCTGATCCCGATGATCCAGGCGTACGACCTCAGCGCCGACAGCGGCGCCTTCTCGACCGCCGACCGCAAGCTCGTCGCCACCGACCTCTTCCGCCACGCGATGACGTTCATCCACCGCAAGACCCCGGCCGCCAAGGCCGTCGCGGCCAAGACCGCGGCGAACCCGAACTGGCGGACGGACCCGGCCCCAAAGAGGACGCGCTCCGGCGCGTTGGGCAACTGGACGGCCTTCTACAACATGGCCTACATCCACGGCGGGTGCGTGCTGGGCGACCGGGACTGGATCGACCTCGGTGCCGACGGCCTGAAGTACATGATCGAGAACGGCATCGGCGAGGACGGCATGTGGGGCGAGGGGGCGATCGGCTACCAGCAGTTCGCGCGGCACGCCATCGTCGGCGGGCTGGAGGCCCTCGCGAGGAAGGGTATCGACCTGTGGAGCTACAAGACCAACGCCTTCAAGAACCTCTTCGACTCGGAGTTCGCCTACGCCTACCCGGACGGGACCAGCCCGGGCATTAACGACTCCGGCCGGGCGCCCGTCGGCAGCGGGTGGACGGCGATGGCGTTCGACTACGCCTACCTCCGCTACGGCGACAAGAACTACGCCCACACGGTCAACAAGACGCACCGCCAGCTTCACCAGTCGCCCGCGTGCTACTTCCCCACGCGAATCTACGAGCCCCTGCCCGAGGTGCCCGTCCGGGGGCAGCGGTCCCTCGTTTTCGACAAGCTGGGCTACGCGATCCTCCGCGGCGAAGACGGCGGCGGAGAGACCTTCCTGCTGATGGACTACGGTCCGCACGGCGGGACGCACGGCCACCGCGACAAGCTCAACCTGATCCTCTTCGCCGACGGCGACGAGCTGGCCGGCGAGCCGCAGTTCTTCCGCTACGAGGACGACCGCCACGCCAACTGGACCACGCAGTCCGTCGCCCACTGGACGCTCAGCGTCGACGAGCACTCGCAGAACCCCACGACCGGGCGGCTCGTTTGCTTCGCCGACGCCGGCGAGGTGAAGGTCATCCGTGCCCAGTCGGGCGAGGCCTACGCGGGCGTCGCCCTCGACCGGACCGTCGTGCAGATGCCCGGCTACGTTTTGGACGTCTACCGCGCGTGGGGGCCCGCGAAGCACACGTTCGACTACCCCCTGTGCTTCCGCGGCCGGCTCGACCGCATGAAGGGCATCGCCGCCGCGCTGAAGCCGATGTCCGGCACGACGCCGGGCTACAAGCACATCCTGGCCGCCGCGCCGAAGGCCGTGGACGGCGAATGGGCCGGCACGTGGTCGCGCCCCGCCGCCGAGCCCGACCCCAACGGGCAGACCACCGACGATCGCCACGGCGGGCCCGCCGCCGAGGTCCGCGCCACCGTCCTGCCCATCGAGGGCATGAAGGTGCTGCTGGCGAACGTCCCCGGCAAGCGGCAGCAGGCGATCCTCCGCACGGCCGGCAGGGACGTGACGTTCGTCTGCCTCGTCGACCCCTATCGCAAGACCGACGCCGTCCGCTCGATCCGGGGTCTCAAGACCACCGGCCCGGTCCCCGCCACGGCCGTGGAGGTCCGCCGCGCCGACGGCGGGACCGACCGGATCGTCGTTCGCCACGACCCGATGCCCGACGGCAAGCCCGGCCCGGCGACGACCTTCGCGGGCACGTCCACGGCGGCCTTCGTTACCGTGCTCCGCATGGACAAGAACGGCAAGGAGACCGCCCGCACGGAGCTGGGCACGCCCCGGTGACGCGGGGAGCGGCGTTTGTCGCCGCACGGCGTTCTGGTAGGATCCGCACAGGGCCCACGACGGCCGTGGACCCCGCGCCTTGACGGACCTCCGTACCACGGATCGGCGCGCCGGCCCAGCCGGGCGCGCGAGAGGACAACAGCGATGATGCGACGCGGAATGACTGCGGCGGTGTTGGCGGCGGCGGGGCTTGGGATGATCGCGGCCCCGGCCGCGGCGAGCGAGAAGGAGGCGGACCGTCCCGTCGCCAAGAAGAAGCCCGCGCCGCCGAACACGCTGACGGCGGCCGAGAAGAAGGCGGGGTTCGTCCTGCTGTTCGACGGCAAGTCGCTGAAGGACTGGAAGGTGGGCGATAACCCCAAGACGTTCCAGGTCGCCGACGGGAAGATCGTCGTGAACGGCCCGCGGGCGCACGCGTTCTACGCGGGCCCCGTCGCCAACCACACCTTCAAGAGCTTCGAGCTCCGCGCGAGGGTGCTCGTGCACCCGAAGTCCAATTCGGGGATCTACATCCACACCCGGTACCAGGAGAAGGGCTGGCCCGGGCAAGGCTACGAATGCCAGGTGTGCAGCGACCAGTTCGGCGACCCCCGCAAGACGGGCAGCATCTACCGGCGCTCGGACGTGAAGAAGTCGCCCGTCAAGGACGGCGAGTGGTTCGACTACCACATCGTCGTCCGGGGGCGGAAGATCACCACGATCCTGAACGGCAAGAAGGCGGCCGAGTACACCGACCCCGCCGACCCCGGCCAGCGCCGGCTGAAGGGCGGCACGATCGCTCTCCAGGGCCACGACCCCAAGAGCCGCGTCGAGTACCACACGATCCGCATTCGGCCCCTGCCGGAGAAGGACAGAAGAAGCCCGAGTGAGAATAGCAGAGGCCCGAAGGGCCGGTAGGCGGGGGCGAATGAGCAGAGCCCCGAAAGGGCGAAAGGAACGATGGGTGTCCCCCAAACGTCCTTTCGCCCCTCCGGGGCTGTCGGATCACCCGCAGCAGGCGGCCGTCACGGACCGAACGTCACCGGTTGGGCCAGGACCTGCTCGGGCGTCAGCACCTTGCCGTCCGTCGCGTCCGTGCCCTCGAAGACGTACAGGTACGTCGCCGCGGGCGGCAGGCCCTCGGCGTGGCCGCCGCGGTCGGCGTCGATGACGAACGGGCGGCGGAATCGCGACGCGGGGATCGTCACCGTCTCGATCCTGACCTGCTCGGCCTCGAGGTTGCACGCCGTCGGGTCGCCCTGCATCTTGTGCAGGACGATCGACCGGGCCCGCGTGAACGGTAGCTCCAGCGAGACCTTCGTGTACCCGTCGTCGTCGGCGACGGGGTAGCCGGCGATCTTCCGGGACAGGACGAAAACGCAGACGCGATCGCCCCGGCGCGTGGCGTATGCGGCCGCCAGGGGCCCGCCCTGGACGGCCTCGCGGCGGCGGAACTTCGCGGTGTCCACCGTCGGGACGCTGAGTGTCTCGGTCCGGAGCATATCGCCCGTCGCCTCGCGGTTGAACAGGCCCAGCAGGAAGAAGCTCGGGTAGGCCTGCCCGCCGCGGTACCACTTCGCGTGCGACTTCCAGTGCGTGCCCTCCCCGAACGTGAAGAAATTCTGGAGGTCGAAGTCGTAGTAGCACCGCGCGAGGAAGGAGTCCAACGTGGCCGTGCCCGCGGCGAGGGATTTCATCACCAGCTCCTGCTGGCGGGCCTGCTCTCGCGTGACGCGGGCGCTGTTCAGCCCGTTGAGGGCGTAGCCGGGCCCGGCCTCGTAGGTGCCGAGCTGCGCGCCCCGCCCCGCCCTGGCCCACTCGATCTTCTCCGCCAGGTGACGGCGGGCGCGGGGAATGGCCGTCTGGTTGACCTGCGAGAGGACGTTGAAGAAGCTCGGCTTGTTCGTCTGGGGCGGGCCCTCGCCCTCGTCCCAGCCACCGTTGTAGGCGGCGATGGTCATGAGCGTTGACCGCGGCGAGCCCGCCACCGCCTCCCGCCCGTAATTCGACCCGCTCCAGCCGCCCAGCACGAAGACGAACTTCTCGTCCAGTCCCGCGGGGCCCCAGTACGGGCTCGATTTCATCACGTCGACGATGTGCTCCTGGAAGAGGCCGTACACGCGGCCGCGGTCGTACTTCTCGCCGGTGGCGGCGTCCGTCATGGACTCGAAGATCCACGGCCGGAACAGCCAATTCCACGTCTCGTTGCTGATCTCGAAGTAGATCCGCTCGAACGCGTCGGTCCAGGCCGTGGCCTGTCCCTGGCGGAACCGCTTGTGGGCCCACGGCTTGGACCTTGGCGTGTCCCGGGCCGGGTCGTACGGGGCGGCGAGGTACTCGACGAAGCCCAGCCACTCCTCCGGGCTCATGTGCATCTCCACCTGGAGCCACGGATGCACGCCCGCCTTGCGCATGACCTTCAGTTGCTGCGGCAGCGTGTTGCCCAGCCGCACGCCGCTGATCGCCCCGCCGGGATGGGTGAACGACGCCATGCTGTACGTCGTCGTGCCCGTCTTGATCGGCCCGTGCGTCCGCAGGCTCATCACGGCGGACTCCTTCAGCCGCCGGTAGTCGCGGGGCAAGAGGTCGAGGTACTCCGTGTCCGCGCGGTACAGGCGGAAGTTGTCCACGCAGAACTCGCCCGGCCCGCGGAAGGCGAGCTTGATCCGCCCGGGGCGGCTGCCGTCGTACACGCTGTCGGGCGCGAACGTGGCGACGTACTTCTTCCACTCCGGGCCGACCGCGAACTCGACGGGCCGGATCGCCTTGTCCAGCGGGCCGTCGAGGTGGAAGGTCACCGGCTGGGTCTCCTCGCCGCCGCCCTTCAGCCAGACCTCCACGCGGTACGGCCGGGCCTCGAAGACGTTGTACCAACTCTGCCCCGTGCCCGCGTACGCGTAGCTGCCCAGCGAGACCTCCGCGCCCCGGGCGAGCTTCAGGCGAAGGTACGTCTCGCCCGCGTCGGTCACCGGCGTGTCGGCGGGGTGCTTCTCGAGCGTCCAGGTCTTGTCGGGGTCCTCGTCGGGGTAGAAGTCCACGTAGTCGGGCAGGGCGACGCGGTTGTTCTGAGAGGCGCCCCACACGCGGTACGACGCCCACTTCTTGCGGGAGTAGGTGTAGAACGTCTTGCTGACGAGGACGCGGTCTCCGGCGCGAACGTGCTCGCGCGGCGACGCGGGCCGGCCCGCGAGCTGGAGGTAGTAGCCCTTGTGTGTCTTGGGGTCGTAGTCCGAGTGGTACACGGCGTAGCCGGCGAGGTCCTCGTCCAGGACGGGGTTCCAGGTCAGGGCGTATGTCCCGTCACCCGCGAGCTCGCCCCGCAGGCCCGTCGGCGCGGCCGGGGGCTTGGTGTCCTTGGGCCGCCGCGGGGCGCGGAAGGCGATCTGCTCGTTGGGCGTGGCGGCCTTGCCCACGTCCCGCGGGCGGGTGACGCCAACGGCGTTGGACATCGCCGAGGCGTTGCCGCTCCTGTCCACCGCGGCGACGGCGAAGTAGTACGTCACGCCCGGCCGGTTGTAGTCGGCCCACTTCCACCGGAACCGCGTCGTACCGGCGGGGACGAGCTTGTTCGTCGAGCCCTGCCAGCCGGAGACGACGAACCCGCCCGCGGGCACGGCATCGCGGCGGACGAGCGTCATTTTCCCGCCGATCACGCGGTAGACGCGGACGGACGCGCCGTCGAGAAAGCCTCCCGCCAGCGTGTCGTAGTAGGCCAGGCGCGGGCCGGCGTCCACGCGGTCCGGCGAGTCCGACCGGGCGTCCAGGCTGGTGCGGTACACCACCGGCTCGAAACCGCCCGCCGACCGCAGGAACGAGTTCCCGAACGCCCCCGCGGTCACCGTGAACGGCTCGACGCCGGCGTTGACCACGTCGGCGGAGATCCGGAACCGCGCGGGGCGGTCCTGGTAGTTCGTCGGCTTCCTGGACCCCGTGGCCTTCCGCCCGGCTGCTTGCGAAAGACCGGCCGCCGCCATCGCGGCCGTGAGACAAAGGGCAAGCTGCTTCCGCATACGTTTCGACATATTGCGTCTCCTGGGAGGGTTGATGCTCCCGCGGCGGGGCGAGCCGCTCGTTGGGTGGGACGCTGGGCATCGGCTCGCCCCGACGCCCCTACCGCTCTCTTGTCGGCAGGGAGAACCAATCGGCCGTGTCCGGCCGGAACGTCCGCCGGACCGTCCGCCCGCCGCTCAGGGCGAACGTGACCTCCACGGGCTTGCCCGCTTCCCGGTCGGCGAACCGTTTCGCGGGGAGGTAGGCAAACACGTAGGTCTTCGCCCCGGCCCGCCGGGCGCGCCAGCGGACCCGCGGGTCCGACACGGCCGAGACGGCCCCCGGCGCGTCGGGCGCGAGCAGCGCCGGCTCGATCGACCTCAGCTCCTTCGTCACCTTCACCGCACGCTGCCAGTAGTCCCTCCGCCTGGCCGGGTCCCGTTCGGACATCAGCCCCGCGTTGCCAAAGCTCCAGTAGAACAGCCCTCGGGCCCCCTCGGTGACGGCCATCAGGCTCATCGTCCGCAGCTCCTCGGCGGTGGGCCAGCGGTCGGAGGCCCAGCCCCGGAAGAACTGCACGACCGTCCAGACGGGCCGGCTGCCTTGCGTGGCCTCCACGGCGGCGCGGGTCTCGCGGGCGGCGAGGCTCAGGGGGCGGCCGAGCTTCCTGTTCATCAGGGGGTAGGGGTCCATGCCGAACACGTCCAGCGCGTCCCGCCACTTGTGGAGCTCGTCGGCCCGGTTGCTCACGCCGTAGGTCGGGTGGTCCGGGTCGGCGCGGCGGAGGACCGTGTATTGGTGGAAGACGGCGGGCACCTGGTCGAAGGGGCGCTCGTCCATGACGTACCATCCGGCGTGGCCGGGGAACCGGCGCATCCGCTCGGCCAGCAGGGCCAGGAAGCGGTCGCACCGGGCCTGCGTGTCCAACACCCCGCCGGCCGAGGGGAGCAGCTCGTTGGCGATGCGGAACTTCCCCGCAGCGTATTTCGCCTTGCCCGGCAGAAACGGCATGACCGTGTCGAGGTACCCGAGCCCGCGCTGGTGCATCTCGGCGAGGTACTTCCGCCGCGTGGCCGTCTCGGCGGGCCACCACCAGTAGTTGATGTGGAGGTCGACGGGGGCCTCCGTCATCTCGTCGAGGCGCGCGAACTCCCCCCCGTCCACGACGTCGAACGTCCTCGTCGTGTTGTAGAGGCCCAGGGGGAAGGTTTTCCGGCCGTTGCGGTGCAGGACGTGGTTCTCGTCGAACCACACGCCCAGGGCCTTGCGCTGTGCGGCGGAGATCTTCTGGATGGCGTAGGGCGGGTACGCGTACTCGCCCAACCGGACGCGGACGGCATATCGGCCCACGGGCCAGCCGGCGGCGTCCAGGACCACGACCTGCCCGCGCCGGGTGGGCGCGACGGTGGCGGCGGCGATCCTCCTATCGCCGGCCGCGTCGGTGACCTCCACGCGGGCGGGGGTGTCCGCACGCCGGTCGTTGACGCGCACCCAGAGGCGCACGTGCTGCGGCGCGTCGGCGCTCAGGTAGCCGCGGTAGTTGGGGTACCGAAGATAGACCTCGACGGGCGGCGGCAGGACCCGCTGGAGCGTGAAGTCGTCGAAGCGGGCCTCGCCCGAGGCGGGCCGGTTGTAGCGGTGAATGCTGACCACGCCGCTGCCCGGCTGCACGTCGTCGGGCACGAGCAGGCCGATCTCGATCTGCCGCCAGTCGAACGTCCCGTTGAGGACCTCGCCCTTGCCCGCCCCGCGCGTGCCGTCCTTCCGTTTGTACTCGACCGACACGCGCACCCCGGCCGTCCCGCGAGCCGGCCGCTTCATGTTCGATACCTTCGCCCGAAACCGCAGCCGGTAGACGCCTGCCGTCAGCTCGCCCAACGCCTGGCGCACGGAGGGCGTATACCGCCCCGGGATGCTCGCGTCAAAACGCAGGTACGCCTGCCCCTCTTTCGCGCCGCCGCCACCGGCCACGGAGAACGGCCCGTCGTCGGCCAGGCGCCAGCCTTCCGTGCCGTGCTCGAAGCCCGCGTTGACCAGCGGGACCGGGGCGGTACGCTGCTCGGGAAGCGCTTCGAGGCCCCCGGCCGGCGGGACGGGTCCCGAAGCCGCCAAGCCGTTCAGCACGAAGACCCACGGCACGGCGCGCGGCATCGCAAGGGCCCGATGGCTCCGACGCCCGCGGCGGTAATGTCCGTGCCGTCTCGTCACGTGAGGGGGCCTGCCTTCCACGGCCGTGCCCGAACGGGCGCTCCAAGTGCTTGAACCGCGCCGGCGTCTTGAAGGTCCCCCAGTCTTCCGCGCAGGGCTGGGGGCAAGGCGCCGAAGATGGTATAGAGGGCGTTGCGGCCGGTGGGCCGAACGGCCCGCAGGCGCGCGAAGAGGGCCAAGGCGATGACCGGACGAGAACGGATCGAGGCGGCAATGCGAGGCGAGCGGGCCGACCGCGTGCCGATCCTGCTGCACAACTTCATGCCCGCGGCCCGCGAGGCCGGCTATTCCCAGGCCGACTACCGCTGGGACGCCGAGAAGATCGCCGAGTCCCATCTTCGGGCGGCCGAGGAGTACGGGCTCGACGGCGTGCTGCTGGACGTCGACACGGTCACGCTGGCCGACGCGTGCGGCGTGGCGGTGAGCTTCCCGGAGCACGACCCGGCCCTGCCGGCGGGCCGGGAGCTGCTGCACCTGCTCAGCGACGTGGCCGAGCTGCCCCCGCCGGACCTGAACAACCACCCCCGCGTGCAGACGTGGCTGGAGGCGGCCGCCCTGTTGGTCGACGCGGCGGGGGAGGAATTGTACATCCGCGGCAACTGCGACCAGGCCCCGTTCTCCCTGGCGAGCATGATCCGCACGCCCGAGCGGTGGATGGTCGACCTGCTGACCGAGGGCGAGGAGGCCCACTGCGAGGAATTGCTGGAGTACTGCACGGAGGCCGCCTGCCGGTTCATTCGCCTGATGGCCTCGACGGGCGTTCCGATGGTCTCCAACGGGGACAGTCCAGCCGGGCCGAGCATGATCTCGCCGGACATGTACCGCCGGTGGGCCCTGCCGTACGAGCGGCGGCTGGTCGAGGCGGCGCACGAGTGCGGCTGCGCGTACGTGCTGCACATCTGCGGGGACACGACGGTGATCCTGTCCGACATGCTCGCCAGCGGTGCCGACGGCCTGGAGCTGGACTACCTGACCCCCGTGGGGACGGTGCACGACGCCCTGGCCGGGCGGACGGTGTTCCTGGGCAACGTGGACCCGTCCGGGGTGATGGCGCGGGGCACGCCGGAGCTTGTCGCCGAGACGACGCGCGCGCTGCTGGACGTCTTTGCCGACACGCCGGGCTTCATTCTAAACGCCGGCTGCGCCCTGCCGGCGGACACACCCGCCGAGAACATCCGCGCCCTGGTCCGCACGGCGAGGGAGTTTGGCGCGTAGGGGCGACAACCCATCCGAATGTAGAGGTCCGTTCCCACAAGGCCGGGCGCTGTGCCGCGATCGCCTACGGCGGTGCCCGGGACGGTCGTCCTGCGGCTCGTGGACTCCGCCGTCCGGACGCGCCGCCGCAGGTCAGCCGCGGGTGTCCGGCGGGAGCAGGCCCCGGCCTCGCCTGATGCTGCCCGTTCCTCTCGTCCGGCCCCCCGGCCCGTCCGCGTCGAGAGTGGGGTTTGTGCGGGTGTGCCACCGTTCGGCGGAACTGTGGCGTGTTATGAGGGTGTCTCTATGCCCCGAGAATAAACTTGACAAAGTCAGTATTCTATATAGACTTAGGGATACTAGGGTATTTCGCGTCCCGAGTCTGGGCGGGAGGATCCAGGATGATCGGTTCGCTTCGGGCGGGTGTGGTTCCTCTGCTTCTGGTAGCCTCCCTGTGTTTCAGGCCGGCCCAAGGACAAGTGGTCTACGGTTGGCTGGGCCAAGACGGCGGCTTTCGGGACCCGACGAAGTGGCTGCCGAACGGCGTGCCTTCGGGTGCGGACTGGGCGTCCTTCCTCCTGGCCGTTCCGTCGAACGTGAGCTTCGATGCCAATGTGTCCAACGCCCTGCTGAACGTGGGGGCCGGGGACGTGACGTTCGGCCTGGCGGGACACACGTACTCGTTGACGAACTCCTCCGAAGCGTATCCATACTCCATCAACGTGGGTACGATGGAGGAATGGGCCGGGGGGCTCACGCTGCTCGGCGGCACGCTCAACGGCGTGAACTCGGTGGTGGGCGCGATCTATGGGAGCTGGGGCCTGGTCACGGTCGACGCGGGTGCGACGTGGCACAACACGGGCCACCTATGTGTGGCCTACGGCGGTGCCGGGACGCTGACCGTGCAAAACGGTGGCCGGCTCGACTGCGCCGGCGGTACCCTCGGCCTGCTCGGCGGCTCGGTTGCGGCCGCGACGGTGACGGGGACGGACTCGACATGGACCACCGGCCCGCTGCACGTCGGCGAGTGGGGCATGGCGGCGCTGGCGGTACAGGACGGGGCCTCGCTCCAGACGGGAGATGCCTGCCTCGGCCACTCGCTGACCGGCGACGGGGCGGTGACGGTCACCGGGGCGGGGTCAACCTGGGAAGCGCCCAACCTGTACGTGGGTGGGACGGACGCGGCCGTCGCGGGGGCGGGGGCCCTGACCGTGTCCAGCGGCGGGGCGGTCGACGTTGGCGGCATGGTAAGAGTCTGGCGGACCGTCTCGCTCGAGAACGGCGGGCTCCTGGTTGCCGACCAGCTGTGGCGCGGGCCCGCGGGGGCCGTCACCATGGCGGCCGGCTCCACGCTCCGCGTCAATGATCTGGTGGGCTTCGGCGACAACCCGTCCTTTGGCGGGGGGCTGGAGATCGCTCATGGCCCGACGATCTCGAGCAGCTACACGGTGGCGGGCGGGCAGTCGCTTTCCGTGGGGGATGCGCTGACGGTCGGCTACGACGGGTTCGGGATGCTGACGATCAGCGGCGGGGGGATGGTAACCAGCGGGTCCGGGATCCTCGGCCGGATCTTGTACTCGGACGGCGGGGTCATCATCAGGGACCCCGGCTCGAGTTGGACGATATCGGAGGGGCTGTTCCTGGGTGGATCGGATGCCCAGGGCGGCGGGTCGGCGACTCTGTACGTACGCGGCGGCGCCGAGGTCACTGTCGGCGGGGTGGTGAAGCTGTGGCCCGACGGGCACCTGACGATCTCCGACGGCGGGCACGTGACGGCCGGGTCCTTCGAGAACGCGGGCGGGAGGCTCGCGTGGCCCAGCGGGTCGCTGAGGTTCCTGGCGGACCTCACGATCGACTCGACCGACCCTTTCGGCATGGGGGAGGAACTGCGGCTCGGCTCGGAACGGACGCTGGGCGTCTGCGGGACGCTCACCCTTGACGGACCGGGGACGGTTTGGCTGGACGGGGGCCGCCTGGAGTGCGGGGCCCTCGAGTCCGTCGATGGCGGCAGTCTGCGATGGGATAGCGGCACGCTCGCCTGTCCGACGGGCGCCTGCGTGTCGTGCGCCGATCCGTTCTGCGCGGTCGGCGGCAGCGCCGTCACGCCCGGGCGGACGCTGGAGGTGACGGACCTCCTGGAGGTGGCGGCCGGCGGCGTTCTCGCACTGGACGGGGGCGTGATCCAGGCCGATCGCCTGGCCCGCTCCGGCGGGGAGCTGGCCTTCCACCACGGGACGTGCGAAGTCCGAGACCGGCTGGACATGGGCGCCGACGCGTGCGTCCTGGGCGGCGGGGAGGACGACGACGTGAGGGTGATCGTGGGAGAGGGCGCCGACGAGCCCCCGGTTGTCGCGTTTCGAGACCTGACGCTGGCCCGCAGTGTCGAGATGACCGTCTACGGGTACCTCGACGGCGAAGGGGCGGCCGGCATCACCATGGGCGGCTCCGGCGGCGCGGGAGGCAGGCTGGCCGTCTCCGGCGGCGAGCTGACGGTGCGGGAGTCGCTCAACGTCGGAGGCGGCGAGGGCGGGTATGCCGGTGACTGGCAGGACGCGCAGGGCGGGCCGGGCGGCACGGTCAACGTATCGGGCGGGGTTCTCACGGTGCAGGGCGCCCTCCACGCCCGGGGGGGACACGGCGCCCCGGGGGACTTCCGGGCGCCTGAGTCGGGCGGCCCCGGCGGCAGTGGGGGCGAGGTGGTCGTGTCCGATGGTCTGACCGACCTGCGGGGCGGCGGGGACGTTGGGGGCGGCGACGGCGGCCGCTACGGCGGCGACGGCGGGGCCGGCGGGACGCTGACGGTCAACGGCGGGGCGATGATGCTCGGTGGCACATGGAGCCTGCGAGGCGGCGGGGCGGGAGAATGCCCCTGGAGCAGCCCGTCCGGTTTCTGGCAGGCCGGAGGCGGCTCGGGAGGTCGGCTTCACGTCGCGGGCGGCACGGTGACGGTCCTGCCGGGAGGAACTCTTGACGCACGCGGCGGCAGCGGCGGACCGTCTTATGCTGTCCATGGATTCCCGTCGTCCGTGCCGGGCGGCGCGGGCGGCGCAGGAGGTCGCCTGGATGTCTCGGGGGGGCTGGTCGTCTTGGGCGGCACGGTGGATCTCCGGGGAGGCGTCGGCGGGCAGGGCCATGACGGCACGAACCCGCCCGCCGGCGAGGGCGGCCCGGGCGGACCCGGCGGGCGGATTCGCTTGTGGAGCGGCGAGCTCGTGCTTCAGCCCGGCTGCCGGATCGACCTCGCCGGCGGCGAGGGCGGACCGGGCGGCGCGGGCAATCCCGATGCACCCCCCGGCATCCCGGGCGAGCCCGGCGCGCTGGAGATGTCCGGCGGGACGCTGACGGTGGACGCCTCCGCCTTCGACGCGATGTTCGTGGCCGGCTCGCTGAGCTACACGGGTGGGTCGTTCCACCTGACGGATGTGAACGGGTTTGCCGTCGGGCAGTCCACGGGACAGATCGCCGCGGCGCTCGGCGGCAGTCATGTCCACCGGTCCGCCGGCAATGACCTGACCGTGGACGAGAAGCTCACCGTTGCTGCCGGCGCGTCGCTGCAGGTCGACGGCGGCCGCGTCCGCGCGGACGAAATCGAGCTCGCCGGCGGCGCCACTTTGCGGCTCGACGCCGGCCGCGTGGAGGCGGAGTATCTGATCCGACCCCCCGATGCGACCTTTGCGTTCACGGGTGGGGAGCTGCGCGTGATCGAATACAAAGGCGACCTGGTCAACGACGGCGGGGCGATCCGCCTGTCCCCCCCCGGGGAGTGTTGGGACATTGCGGGCATGGTCGTAGAAGGCGACCTGGCCATGAACGCAGGGGCCGTCGAGTCCTGGGTGATTCCCCTCGGGGAGCAGTTGGATAGTACCCGGAACTTCTCGGTCGGCGTGCTGGGCGACGTCGCCCTGGGCGGCGCGCTGGCGTTGCGATGGGCTCAAGTCCCCGCGGCGGGTCTCGGGATACGGCAGGGATTCGGGGGCCCGTACGACGTGCTGTACTACCTCGGGGAGCGAAGCGGGCAGTTCACGTCTTTCGCGGAGCCCGGCACGAGCGGCGAGCTGGCGGCGGATTCCGGCGACTCCCTGCTGCTGAGCACCATCGGCGAGCGATACGTCGCCGGCGTTGACTACGAGGTGGAGGTGGAAGGCTACCCCGATGTCCATGCCGTGCGCGTCGAGCTGTACGATCTGCTCGACGGCGACTGCAACGTGGACGGCTGCGTGGACCGCGAGGACCTGGATGCCCTCGAGGCCGGCTTCGGCTCGCCCGAGCCCACGTGGTTCGACGGCGACGTGAACTACGACGGAACGGTCGATCACACCGATTACCTGCTCTGGAAGGCCAACGCCGGTGCGTCGGTCCCCGGCGGGGCGGCCCCCGAGCCGGCGACGCTCGCCCTGCTGGCGTTCGGAGGCCTTGTGCTGCTGTGCCGCAAGCGCAGCCTGTGATCGCCGCCGCGTGCCGCCGCGGGGCTTGTCCCCCCCTCCCGACATAGCGCCGGTTGCCCGCGATTCGGGCGTACGACCCCGTGTACAACGCCCCGCGCGGTGTGTTATCCTGCGCCACGGACCCTAGCGAGAAGGAGCGTTGCGATGACGGACCAAGCGTTGGCGGATCGGCTGGGTGTGTGCAGTTGGTCGCTTCAGCCGGGCGACCCGGCGGCCCTGATCGGGCAGCTCAAGCAGATCGGGATCGACAAGATTCAACTGGCACTGGACCCCGTCCGCGAGGGCGGCGCGTGGGCCGACGCGGGCGCGCAGCTCGCCGACGCGGGCATCACGATCGCCTCGGGCATGTTCGGGACGATCGGCGAGGACTACTCCACGCTGGATTCCATCCGCCGCACCGGCGGGATCGTGCCCGACGAGACGTGGGACGCCAACTGGGCGAACATCCAGCAGCTCGTGCCGGTCGCCAACGACCTCGGCGTGAAGCTGATCAGCTTCCACGCCGGCTTCCTGCCGGAAGAGCCCACCGACCCCGCCTATGCCAAGCTGTCCGGCCGGCTGGCGAAGATCGCCGACCTGTTCGGCGACGCGGGGATCGCCGTGGCCTTCGAGACCGGCCAGGAAGACGCCGCGACGCTGAAGGGCTTTCTCGAGCGGCTGGGCAAGCCGAACGTCGGCGTGAACTTCGACCCGGCGAACATGATCCTCTACGCCAAGGGCGACCCGGTCGAGGCGGTCAAGGTGCTCATGCCGCACGTCCGCCAGGTGCACATCAAGGACGCCACGCCTACGGGCACGCCGGGCGAGTGGGGCGCGGAGGTGGTCGTCGGCACGGGCGCGGTGGACTGGCCCGCGTTCCTCGGCGCGCTGGGCGCCGGCGGGTTCGCGGGGGCGATGTGCATCGAGCGCGAGGCCGGCAGCGACCGCGTGGGCGACATTCGCACGGCCCGGGACTTCATCCTCCGGACGCTCGGGCAGTCCTGAGACCCGTACAATCGCAGGAAACCACAGAGGCACAGAGAGCTCAGAGATGAAGACCGTGAGACCGAAGACCGAGGACCGAGGACCGGGGTCCGGCATCCGGTCTCACGGTCTTCGGTCTTCGGTCTCACGGGACCTGACCCTCTGTGGTGATCCCTCCGGACCGCAGACCAGGGCGTACACCAAACGGAAAGGCGCAAGAACATGATCCGCGTGGGCGTTATCGGGCTGGGCATGATGGGGCGTATGCACTACGCCAACTGGCAGAAGATCGAGGGCGCGGAGGTCGTCGCCATCGCCGACGCGGACCCCAAGCGCGCGGCGGGCGACCTGTCCGGCGGGTGGTCGAACATCGACGGCGGCGCCGAGTCGCTCGACATGAGCCGCCTGCACGGCACGACGGACTACAAGGAACTCGTCGCCATGGACGACGTGGACCTGGTGGACGTCTGCGTGCCCACGCCGTTCCACGCCGAGATCGCGATCGCCGCCCTGGAGGCCGGCAAGCACGTCATCGGCGAGAAGCCCCTGGCCCGGACGACGGAGCAGGCGCGGGAGATCGTCGCCGCCGCCGAGACCGCCGAGGGGATGTTCCTGCCGGCGATGTGCATTCGCTTCTGGCCGGAATGGGCCTGGCTGAAACGCGCCGTGGAGCGGGAGAGCTACGGGCCCGTCCGCGACGCCTTCTTCCGACGCGTGGGCTCGCCGCCGCCCGGGTGGTTCCGGAACGGCGAGATGTCCGGCGGGGCCATCCTCGACCTGCACCTGCATGACACGGACTTCGTCAAGTTCGTGTTCGGCATGCCCAAGGCCGTCTCCAGCAGCGGCTACGTCAAGTTCACCGGCTGCATCGACCACCTCGTGACGCGGTACCTCTACGACGGCGGGCCGATGGTCACGGCCGAGGGCGGCTGGGGCATGGCCGACGGGTTCGGCTTCCAGATGGGCTACTGCGTGAACTTCGAGAACGCCACGGCCGAGTACGTCATGGCCCGGGAGGACCCGCTCGTGCTGTACCACGACGGAAAGGCCGAGCCGATCACCTGCGAGGGCGCCGACGGGTACTTCGCCGAGCTGGAGTACATGGTCGGCTGCATTACCTCGGGGCAGGCGCCGTCGATCGTGACGGCCGCCGACGCGGCCGAGTCGCTGACAATCGTCGACGCCGAGCGTCGCGGCGTGGAGAGCGGCCAGGTCGAGGCGGTGTAGCCGAGCGGAGAACGGGCAGCCGGAATCGGGGTCGCGGCGCCCGCGGCCGGGGCGCGAGCCGCCGGGGCGCGGGAAGGTCGTTGGTACCATGGATGAAATCGAAACGCTCAGGATGGAGTTGGACCACTTTCGTGCGGAGAAGGAGAAGATTCGGGAGGTGCTCGGCCGGGTGGGGGGCAAGTCGCACCGCCAGCGTGACCGGGCGATCAACGCGGCGTTCCTGATCGCCGTGGTGGGCTTTTTCGCGTTCGACGTGCTCCGTCACGCCTTGCAGTGGGACATCCCCTTGCTTCCGCCGTCGCTGCTGCTGGAGATCGCCGTCCTGCTGGTGTCGGTCAAGATCATCTGGATGATCCACCGCCAGGCGAAGGTGGACCATTTCCAGTTCTGGGTCCTCAACTCGATCGAGTTTCAGATCTCCCTCATCTCCCGCCGCCTGGCCGCCCTGGAGGAGCGCCTCCAGGACGCCGAGGCCCCGTCTCAGCCCGGCTCGGGCGGGACGGGCGCGTCCGGTTGACGGGCCGGCACCGCTCAGCGCAGCAGAAAGGCCGGCGCCCGGGGACGGTCTCTCACAACCGTCCTCGCGCGCCGGCCCGATGTCTCATTCAGTGAGCCGGTCAGGCGACGGCGAGCGGAGCGGACCCGGCCGGCTACGCCAGCCGCTTCCGACGGATCACCATCACCAGGCCGCCGATCGCCAGCAAGGTCAGCGCCGCCGGTTCGGGCAGAACGACGGGGTCGGTCACGTCGTCCGGCATCCAGGCGTTGTCTTCCAACTGGCACTTGATCTCGAGCGAGTTCACGTCCACGCCGCCGAGCGCGGCGATGTCGATGCGGAACTCCATGTCCGTATCGGTCGCCACCTGCCATTGGGCCTCCGGGATCTCGACCCAGTCGGTCAGGCCGTTGTTGACCAGCCGCTTCTCCAGGACGGCGTTGGCGGAGTCCATGGTCAGCCGGTACAGCATCGTGTCGGTGATGATCTCGAACTTGAAGACCGTCTCCTCGGGAGACGCGCCCCCGCCGCCCTCTCGCATGAAGTCGCCCACCGTATCCAGGCCGATGTAGAACGAGTCGGTGTCCCAGGCATAGCCCGCCATGGTGATATCAAAGGGCTTCCAGGGGTCGTAGAACACGGCGCTGAGGCCGAGGTCGTTGACGTCGTCCGGGACTTCAACGTCGTAGACGTCACTGCCGTCATAGTTTCCGTCCAGCACAATGGGCACGGCCCCAGCCGGGGCGGCCAGCAAAGCCGCCGCAAGACCGAACGCCAGAACCGACACGCAACTCCTCCAAGTACTGATACTCGCCTTCATCGCTCCGCTCCTTGGATGTGATTGGGCTCCCGTCGGCGGTCGAATCCCGTTCCGCTTCAACCAAAAGGAACCCGTTCTTTCGCTACCGTTTGCTCGGCGCAGCCACACCGCTGCGTGACCCGCACTCCTGAGACTCTATTCGTTTGCGCACAGGCGACGGCTCGTTGGCGACGGCCGATACACCCAGCCGCTGCGATCAAGCCGGATCGCTCTCTCGCGATGCATTCGAACAAAGGTGCCGCGGTGAGCAAAGACACACCGACGGAAAGACCATCGGCTGCGGCAGAGAGGAACCCCTCCTCCGAGGCGAATGAGCTGTTCGCAACAGGCTTTCAGTGGGAACCAAGCTTGCGCCACACAGAAAGCCTACCCGACAGGCTCCTCGTACAACGTACAGCCAGACTCAATTGTCCCGTGTATTATACACCAGGCGCTGAGATTGTCAACGGAAACCACGACGAGTTGTCCTGTTTTTCTGCCAGGGCAGAGAGGGGGACGTGCCAGGAGTTTCGTACCGCCGCGGCCCGGGCCGGCAGCACGCGGTCAGGCCCGCTTGCGGGTGGCCAGGGGATGGGTGCGGCCGTACACCTCGCGGAGGCGCCGCGTCGTCAAGTGCGTGTAGATCTGCGTGGTGGAGAGGCTCTCGTGGCCGAGCATCTCCTGGACGCTCCGCAGGTCCGCCCCCGCGTTCAGCATGTGCGTCGCGAAGCTGTGCCGCAGCACGTGGGGGCTGATGTGGGTGTCTATCTGTGCTTCCAGCAAATACTTGTCCAGCTTTCTGCGAATGGACCGCGCCGAGATCCGCCGGCCGAACTTGTTGACGAACAGCGGGCCGCGCTCGATGGGCCCGAACGCCGCCCGGCGAAGCGCCAGGTGGGCCTCGATGGCCTCGACGGCCTTCGTGCCCAGGGGAACGAGGCGTTCCTTCCGGCCCTTGCCGCGAATCCGCAGGGCCTCGGAGAACTCGTCCAGGTCCTCGACGTTCAAGGCGACCAGCTCCCCAATCCGCAGGCCGGACGAGTAGATCGTCTCCAGGATTGCCCGGTCGCGGGAGCCCAGCAGCGTGGTCGGGTCGGGAGCGGCCAGGAGGGCCTCGACCTGCTCGACGTCGAGGCACTTGGGCAGCCGGCGGTCCTGGCGCGGCGTGCGGATCACGCTGACCGGGGAGGCCTCCAGCCGGCCGATCCGAACCAGGTGCTTGTAGAAACTCCGCAGCGTGGCGAGTTTCCGTGCAACGGTGGACTTGCTGTAGCGGCTGTTCCGCATCATGGCCAGGAACCCCCGAACGGTCAGGGGGTCGGCGGTCAGCAGGGCGTGGGTGATCGGCTCAGGCTCGATGTCCTCGGCCTCGGGCAGGTCGTCGGCGGACAGCTCGTCGGCCGACTCGGGCCCGGCGGCGAGGAAGCGGCAGAACTGGGTCATGTCCGCGGCGTACGAGCGAAGCGTGTGGGCCGAGAAGTTCCGCTCCAGGTCCAGGTAGTCGAGAAACCGGCGGATCAGAGGCAGGGCGGTCATGGGTCGCGAGATGTCAGCCATCAGCGGTCAGCGATTGGCCGGAGGGGTCCGCTGAGGCGTTCGCGTCTCCTGCGGAGAGGCGGACGCGAAGAACGGACCGCCTCTCAGTAGACGTGTTCGTCCTTGGGGGCCAGCAAGTCCCGGCACTCGCAGGCGGCGTTCTGAGTGACCTGGAAGCTGAGCGTGGCCGCGTCGAGCCAGTCGACGGGGTTCTCGTCGTCTTCGGCGAGGGCGATGATGGCGTCGACGACATCGTCCTCACAGCCCGCCGAGTAGCGGAAGACGTACTTGTGTCCGGCCTTGACGAGACTTAGCGTTCGGGTCGTGCGCGTGTGCATGGTACTCATCCTGTATCCGCAAAGGCCCCGAGACAGCGAACGGGCCGCGGGCCGGCCGGACCCGCCTTCCTACTTATCGGACGCAGGCCCGAATCACTGAAATGAATGTGCGCTGTGGACAAACTGCCGCCGCTTGTCCGCGCGCCGCTTTCCCCGGCCGAAGGTTCTGGTATACTCTCCCGCTGGCGTACACGGGCCCGGCGCCCACAGGTAGTGTCCGATGGCGGAAGACGACCACGACAAGACCGACCCGACCGAGAACGGCAAGCCGGATCAGGCCGGCGCGCCCGAGGAGGCGGAATCCTCGGCCTCCGAGGGATTTGAGGACGTCCCGCCGGAAGGCGACGAACCGACGGACGACACTGCGCCCGCGGAGCAGGCCGAGACGCCCCCCGACGGCGAAGCCCGGGAAGCCGGCGAAGGCGAAGGCGCCCCGGCCGAGGAATTCGACCCGTACCGCGAGGAGCAGGAGTACGGCGAGTACGACGGGGAGTATTACGACGAGGGGGAGTATTACGGCGAAGAAGACTACGACTACGACGAGTACGACGAATACGGGGAGGACGAGGAAGGCGAGTACGAAGACGACGACGAGTGGGAGTGGGTGGAGGACGAGGAAGAAGACGAAGAGGAGGACGAGGAAGACGAGCTCGGCCAGAGGAAAATGACGCTCGTGGAGCACCTCGACGAGCTCCGCTCCCGGATCATCCGGGCGGGGATCGGGCTGATCCTCGGCATGACGGTCGCGCTGATCTTCAACAAGTGGACGTTCGTGATCCTGGAGGGCCCGTACGTTCAGGTCCTGGGCAAGGAGGCGAAGCTGGTCACGCAGTCGCCCACCGAGGCGATCCTGCTCTACATCCGCATCGCCCTGTACGTCGGGATCATCCTCTCGTCCCCGTGGGTCTTCTGGCAGTTGTGGGCCTTCATCGCGGCGGGGCTCTACGAGAACGAGAAACGCTACGTCCACTGGTTCGTGCCCTTCTCCGCGCTGCTGTTCATCACGGGGGCGGGGTTCTTCCTGGGCGTCGTGTCGATCCCCATCCTGAGCTTCCTGGTCGGGGTCAACAAGTGGCTGGGACTGACGATCCTGTGGACGTTCCGGAACCACCTCCTGTTCATGACGAGCATGATGCTGGTCTTCGGCATCTGCTTCCAGATGCCCATCGCCGTGCTGCTGCTGGCGAAGGTGGGACTCGTCACGACCAAGACCCTCAGCTATTACCGCAAGCACGTGATCGTCGGCATCCTGATCGTCGCCGCGTTTGCCACGTCGCCCAGCCCGGTGGACCAGATCGCCCTGGCCCTGCCGATGTGGATCCTCTACGAGCTGGGGATCTTCCTGGCCTGGTTCCTCGTCGAGCGCAAAAAACGCGAGGAAGAGGAGCTGGACGAAGAGCGGGAACAGGAACCGGTGGACGACGACGAAGCCGACGACGAGGACGAGGCCGACGGCGATGAGGCCGGCGACGAGGCCGGCGACGAGGCCGACGACGATGAGGCCGGCGAGGAAGACGAAGAGACCGAGAACGACGAGGCCGACGAGCCGGACGTCGAGAAGAAACAGGACGGCCCCGCGGCGGAAGATTGAGAAGGACTCAAAGGGACCGGTCTCCGAAAGCCGCGGAGCGGCGGGAGGACACCGCCGGCGGCGTGAGCCGCCGGAGGACCGTTGTCTCTATCCGTCAGCCCCAGCGGGGCGATTGAAACGCAATCCGCTTCTGCCTCCCGCCACGTCGAAGCCGCGACGAAACAAACGCGAGACTGCGTTACGGCCCGGGCCGTTGTTGGCCCAGGGGCCGAGGGGACAACCCCCAACGCAGCAACAGCCAACAACGAACACTCAACATGCAACAGCCGGTGGGTCCGCAACCCAGCGGCGGAAACCGCGCCCGGCTGTTCGTTGTTGACGGTTCGCTGTTGGCTGTCTCTTGTCTTCCGCCCCGGTATCTATGCGCTAGGAAGGCGTCTCGGCCTTCTGCTTCTGCGTCTCGTCCTCGGCGGCGGGCGCGGTCTCCGCGGGCTTGTCTTCGCCCGTCTCGCCGGCGTCTTCCTCATCCACGGCCTCGGGCTGCGGCTTGCGGCGCTTCTTGCGCCGGCGGCGAGGCGGGGAGTAGTCGTCCTGGTCGTCCTCGTCGATGGCCTTCTCGAAGTCCTCCTTGACGCCGTGGATCTCCTTCTTGAACTCGCGCATGCCCCGGCCGATGCCCTTGGCCAGCTCGGGGATCTTCTTGCCGCCGAACAGCAGCAGCACGACGATGACGATGATCGCGATCTCCCACGGGCCCAGGCCGCCAATGAAGGCCAGGACGCCCGACGCCCCCGAGCCGCCGATGATCTCTGCCATGTTGAGCATAATGCACTCCTAGTCGTACCCTCAAACCCGCCGAGGGGAGGGAAGTATCGTGGCGGGCCCAAGAGCCGCCTCGACTCCCTGCGCCGCCGGCGGAGAGGATCGCCGAAACCATTAGTCTAAACCGCTGCCGCGAAGCGTTCAACGAAAATCCACGGCCGGCGGGGTTCCGACAGGGCGCGTCAGCGGGGGCATCGTGCGGCCGGGGCGGTCCTGTTCGGCCGCCGCCGGGTTCCATGTCTGTGCAACGGCCGGACCGGGATGGCTTTGCGCCTGCGCCAACCGTGGTACAATGGCGGAGGCCCCCGGCCGGGGCCGAGGGCCCGGAGGCAACGGAAGGATAGAGGAGACGTTCGTGAGACCCACCGTTCCGCACGGTCTGGCTGTGTTTGTGCTGGCCCTGCTGTGCTTGCCGATTGCCGTTTCGGCGGAGGTCCGCGTCTGGGACGCCGGCGCGGGCACGACCGACTGGTTCGCGCCCGCCAACTGGGACCCCAACGGCACGCCCGACCCGGCCGACGCGCTGTCCGTCCTCACCGGCATGCCCGCCACGACCGCCGACGTGGTCGCGAGCGACGGCGGCTCGATCGTGTTCGACGGCCCGGCCGCCGGCGCGTCGCTGCGGGACCTGTACGCGGGCAAGGCGGGTGACGGCGTGGTTCGGATCCTGGGCGGGGCGGCCGTGACCGGCGACTGGGGCCTGATCGGCCGGGACCTGGATTCCAACGGCGTGGTCGTGGTGGACGGCAACGCCCCGGGCGGGACCGGCTCGCGGTGGGCCAACACGGGGCGGATCCACGTCGGCCACTACGGCACGGGGCGGCTGGAGGTCGCGCGCGGGGCGGACGTGACCTGCTCCGAGGGCCGCGTCGGCTGGGAGGAGGACGCCAACGGCACGGTGGTGCTGGACGGCGCGGGCTCGACGTGGTCGGTCGCCACGAACCTGGTCGTCGGGGACTGGGGCCTGGGGCGGATGACGGTTCGCGGCGGGGCGGCGGCGTCCAGCAGGGACGGCTACGTCGGCTCGGGCGGCGCGGGCGTCGCGCCGCAGCGGGGCGACGGGACGGTCACGGTCACCGGCGACGGCTCGCTGTGGGCCTGCTCGCGCTCGCTGTCGGTCGCCCAGCGCAGCGAGGGCGTGCTGAACGTGCTGGCCGGCGGGAAGGTCGTCACGCGCGACGTCGCCTACGTCGGCGAGGAAAGCGACGGCAACGGCACGGTGACGGTCCGCGGTGTCGGCCTCGACGCGCCCAGCACCTGGGAGTGCCAGAACTTCACCTACGTCGGCTGGAAGGCGAACGGCCGGCTGGAGGTCCTCGACGGCGGGCAGGTCTTCTCCGCCGGGGCGGACATCGCGTACGACACGGGCGTGCTCGGCGCGGTGCTCGTGGACGGCAACGGGTCGACCTGGACGAACGCGGGGCCGCTGTACGTGGGCGACTGGGGCGTCGGGTCGCTGACCGTCCGCGACGGCGGGGCGGTCTCCAACCAGACGTGCTACGTCGCCTCGGGCGAGCACGCCGACGGGACGGTCCTGGTCGAGGGCGCCGGCGCGACGTGGGCCTCCACGAGCGACCTGTACGTCTGTCACCAGGGCACCGGCCGATTGACGGTCCGCGACGGCGGCGCTGTGCTGAATGCCACCGGGCTCGTGGGCTATCACCTCGACGGGAACGGCACGGCCGCGGTGGACGGGGCCGGCTCGACCTGGACGAGCCTGGGCCCGCTGTACGTTGCGCACTCGGGGTCGGGGTCGCTGTCGGTGACGAACGGCGGGCTGGCGGTCAGCCAGACGGGGCACGTGGGCTACAACGGCAGCGCGACCGGGACGGTGGTGGTGGCCGGCAAGGCCGCGGCGTGGCGGTGCGAAGGGGAGCTGCGCGTCGGCGAACGGGGCCTCGGGTCGCTGGCGGTCCGCGGCGGCGGGGCCGTGTCGGACACGGTGGGTTACGTCGCGTTCCATCCGGGCTCGCGGGGCGTGGTGACGGTGGACGGCGAGGGCTCGGCGTGGAAGAGCACAGGCGACCTGTACGTGGGGCGGGAGGGCGACGGCTCGCTGACGGTCACGGGCGGCGGGCGGGCGACGACCTCGCTGTGTCATATCGGCGACCGCGCGGACGGCAACGGGGTGGTGGCCGTCTCGGGCACCGCGCCGGGCGGCGCGCCGTCCACGCTGGACAGCAGCGGGCAGATGTTCGTCGGTTGGCAGGGGCGGGCGCGGCTGGCCGTCTCGGGCGGCGGGCGCGTCTACTGCGCGTCGGGCGAGGTGGGGGCCCATCCCTCGTCGGTCGGCGAGGTGCTGGTGGAGGGCACGGCCCCGAACAGCGCCCCGTCGGAGCTGTGGTACGACAGCTACCTCTTCGTGGGCACGCAGGGCACGGGGCGGCTGACCGTCCGCGATGGCGGGATGCTGTCGAACGAGCTGGGCGTGATCGGCCGGGAGACGGGCTCGGACGGCAACGCGATTGTCGAGGGCGGCGGGGCGCTGTGGGAGAACGTCGGCGACCTCCACGTGGGGCAGGACGGGACGGGGCGGCTGGCGGTCCGCGACGGCGGGGCGGTGGTGTGCTCGACGGCGTTCATCGCGTCGGCGGCGGGGTCGGACTCCTCGGCCGTGGTGGAGGGGGCGGGATCGACCTGGGCGGCCCTGGGCGCCCTGTCGGTGGGCGACCGGGGCACGGGCACGCTGGACGTCCGCGACGGCGGGGTCGTCACGAGCGGCACGGGCTTTCTCGGCGCGGAGGGCTCGGCCGACGGGCGGGCGACGGTGGACGGGGCCGGCTCGGCCTGGCACGTGGCGGACGCGATGTACGTCGGCGGCGACGAGTTCGGCGCCGGCGGGCCGGGCCTCCTGGACGTCCGCGGCGGGTCGGTCTCGGTCGGCGGGACGCTACGGGTCCGCCGCGAGGGCGAGGTGGTCTTGCGCGGCGGATCGCTGGACGCCAACGCCGTCGTGCTGGACGGCGGGGCCGCGTTCGTCTTCACGGGCGGGCGGCTGAGCGCCGCGACGTTCGACGGGGACTTGACCAACGCCGGCGGCGCCGCCTGTCCCGGGCGCGGCCGCGGCGTGATGACCGTGACGGGCGACTATGTCCAGCAGGCCGCCGGTCTGTTGGAGATCGAGCTGGGCGACGGCAGCGCGATGGGGCCGTACGACCGCCTGGCTGTGGGCGGCACGGCCGAGCTGGCCGGCACGTTGGCGCTGATCTGTCCGGGCGAGCCGGCCTACGGCGAGACGTTCGAGGTCCTCTCCGCCGCCTCGTGCTCCGGCGCGTTCGACAAGGTGACCGTCACCGTCGGCAGCCCGGACATCGGCCTGGTGGTGTGGCAGGAGCCCGACGCTGTCCTCGTGCTCGTCGCCGTCCCCGGCGACGCGGACCTGGACGGCCAGGTCACGGCCGCGGACCTGGCGGCGGTCGAGGCGGGCCTCGCCCTCATCGAGCCGACCTGGGCGGACGGCGACTTCAACCATGACCGCACCGTCGATCATATCGACTATCTCGCATGGAAGGCCCACGCCGGCTGGACCGCCGAGAGCGGCCCCCCGGCCCCCGAGCCGACCGCGCTCGTCCTGCTGGCGCTCCTCGCGCCGACCGCTCTGCTCCGCCGCCGCCGGCCCACCCCCTGACCTCCACGCCGCGACCTCGACAGATGGGGTCAGACCTTGATTAGTGATTAGTGGCCGCGGGAACATATGCGGGTAAGGCTTAATCACTAATCAAGGTCTGACCCCGTCCGGGCGTTGCCGGGCGAATCGTGGGCTTCCTACGGTGGCCGGAGGCGCGCTGCGGCGGGCCGTCGGAGGCGGCCCTGTTTCCCCAGCATGGTGAGTGACCATGAACACGTATATAGGATCGCGCGCGGGGCAGCGGCGGGGCTTTGCGTTGGTCGAGCTACTGATCGTGGTGATCATGTTGGGGGTGCCGGCGGCGATCGTGATCCCTCAGTTCTCCACCTCCAACGAGGATGCTCGCCGCCAGGCGTTCGTCTCGCAGATGCGGTCGTATGTCACGGCGGCCGAGTACTACCGGTTCAAAACGGGCCAGTACCTGGCCGACTCCGGCAGCGGGGAATGCCCGGCCGGGTGGGAGGGCTACATCGACGTGGACCGCTGGACGGCCGGCACGCCGATCGGCGGGGTATGGGACGTCGAGCAGGACTCGTACGGGATCCGGTCCGGCTTCGGCGTGCATTTCTGGGGCAACAACGGCACGCAGGACGACGCGTACATGCAGAAGATCGATGCGGTTTTCGACAACGGCGACCTCTGCACGGGCCAATTCCGCAAGATCGCCGGCGACCGGTTCTACTACGTCCTGGCGGACAACTGACCCGCGTGATTCACCGCAGACAACCGCCTCGGACAGGCGCCCAATCAAGCTGCCCTGCGATCCGGGTGTGTCGGTTTTGTGTCACTTCCCGCGGAGGGTCAGAGACACACGTCAACATAACTGTTTGATAATAAATACGTAACGAGGTTCCCGGCCGTGGTGGTCCGTCCCGAGCGCCACATAATCCGCCAAATTTGACAATACCCCGAACAATGCCCTGTTGGCTTTGTTTGCCCCCCTGACGTGATCCGCGGCCGGGCGGCCGGGCCGAGGCGAAGCCGGCCCCCCCTATATAAGGGGACATTTCGCGCCCCCGAATGGGTAACCCAAATCGGGCCGGCGGGAAAAAAACTGCGCGGGCACGGTCTGGCGGGCGCCCCGTCGCGTGGCCGGCCCACGCCGCGTCAGCCCGGCCCGCGGCTGCCGAGGATCCGAGCGATGGCGAAGCCGCGCGGCAGGCTGCGGCCGTCAGAATGCCCTCTTGTACGTCTGTTCCCCCCGGGCCCAGGCCTGGAGGTTGGCCAGCCGCTCGCCGTTGTCGCCGTGCTCGGGGTGGTCGAAGGCGGCCTGCAAGGTCGCGCACGGCAGGTCGCCGCAAAGCCCGCAGTGCGCGTGACCCTTGGAGATCGCGCAGCGGGCGACGGCGCACTCGCCCCAGAACATCTCGCCCCCGGCCGCCTTGCAACCGGTGCAGCCGGTCTTGGCCTTCCACGTGCAGTCGCCGCAGTAGGTCCCGCAACAGGCCACCTGGCTCGGGTCCACGGTCATTCCTTTCCCTTCTCGCCGGGCGTTCCCAGGCAGTACAGCCCCGCGTCGGACCGCAGGAACAGCCGGTCGCCGGCGACGGCGGGCGTGGCGTTGAAGGTGCTCCTGTCGTCGAGCGTGTTGTGGGCGAGGACGCGGAAGGTCGCCCCGACGGGGACGACGTAGACGCCGTTTCGCCGGGACGGGTAGTACAGGTTCCCCCCGGCGAGGACCGGCGAGGCGTAGACCTGCCCCGAGCGCGGGACGAACGGCTGCTCGTAGATCACCTTGCCCGTCTTGGCGTCGAGGCAGGTGGCCACGCCGCGCTGCTCCTGGGCGAAGTACAGCCGCCCGTCGTGGTAGACCGGGGAGGAGACGTTGGAGAACTTCTCCGTCCGCCACAGTCGGTGCGTCTTCGTCACGTCGCCCTTGCCGCCCATGCGGATCGCCAGCGACGCCGCCTTGCCCGACCGCCCGCCGATGCAATAGACGATGCCCTCGTGGGCCGTCATGCTCGGCACCATGTACCACGTGATGTCCGTCTCGCACGTCCACAGGGCCTCGCCCGTGGCCGGGTTGAACGCCAGCACCTTGCGGGGAATGGCGACGATCAGCTCCACGTCGCCGTCGGCGTTCTCCGCCAGCAGGGGGGTGTTCCAGGCCTCCTTGATCCCGCCGACCCGCCACGCCCGCCGACCCGTCCGCTTGTCCAACGCGACGAGCGACTGGTCCTCCACGCTGGCGTTGACGATCACGGCGTTGCCGTGGAGCACCGGCGAGGCCGCCGAGCCCCACCCGCTCAGGCCCGCCCCGACGTTCGCATGCCACAGCGGCCGGCCTTCCACGCTGAACGCGAACACGCCGGACTTGCCGCAGAACACGAACACGCCCCGGCCGTCGGACACGGGCGTGCTCGAGGCATACCCGTGGTTCTCCCGCGTGCGGGGCTGCTCGGGCTGCTGGACGGCCAGGTCTTGGATCCAGTCGATCTCGCCGTCGGCGCGGCTGACGCAGAGCAGGCTGCGGCGCAGGCGGTTCATGCCCCCCTCCGTCTGCCCCGGCACGCCGTAGCCGCGGAAGCACGTCAGGAAGACCCGCTTGCCCACGATGATCGGGCTGGACGCCCCCGCCCCGGGCAGCTCGGCCTTCCACACGACGTTCCGGTCCGCCGACCAGCGAGTCGGCACGTTCGCGTCCTCGCTCGTCGCCGACCCGCCCGGCCCGCGGAACTGCATCCAGTTCTTCCCCGCCGCCGCCGGCCCCGCCGCGGCCGCAACCGCCACCAGCGCCGCCCCGATCCAGCCCCAACCTCTTCGGCTTCGTCTCGCGGCGGCACGGTGTGTCTGCATCTTCCTGCTCTCCTGAGGGATCGTCGGACGCTGCGTCACTCCAAGGAACACCGGCGCATTATACCGACAAGGGCACACGGAGCGTAGCCGCCGGGGCGGTTGCGGCAATAGACAGTAGCGGAAGCGCGGGCGGGCCCGCGCCGGCCAGGGAGAGCAGTATGCTTCGCGGATGGGTGGTGATAGCGGCGGCCGCGGGCGCGGCGGCGGCGTGTTGGGCGGCTGCGGGCGACCAGGCCCGCGGCGTATTCGATTCCCTCTACGCCCGGCGCGTGGCGGCGGCGAAGCAGACGCGCGCCCCGGCGGACGACCTCGCCCTCGCCCGCGAGCTGCTGGACGCGAACTCCGCGGCGAGGTCCCACCCGGCCCTGCTGGAGCTGATGTGCGCGGCCGCGTGCGACCTCGCCGAGGGCGGGCGGGATTTCCCGCTGGCGATCTCCGCGATGGAGCTGCTGGCGGGGGAGGTCCCGGCCCGGGCCGTCGCGTGCGCGGAGCGGATTCTCTCGCTTCGGGAGCAGCACTACGCCCGCGCGTCCGGGCGGGAGAAGCTTGCGGTGGGCAAGGCGCTGGTACCGGCCTACGTCGCCGCGGCGGCCCGGCGGCAGCAGGCGCGGGACTACGAAGCGGCCCTGGCGAGGGTGCGGAAGGC
>Ga0272441_10002021_pt1 | contig 42204 bp, 42 predicted proteins | sample SSMProp6N_FD_193582 | JGI IMG/M metagenome (GOLD analysis project Ga0272441, IMG submission 193582) | Marine sediment archaeal communities from Little Sippewissett salt marsh, Falmouth, MA, United States - SSM-Prop-6N | ecosystem: Environmental > Aquatic > Marine > Wetlands > Sediment ...
ATCGGGAGGGTAAATTTCGGCCATTTCTTGTTCGACAACCATGATTTCCTCCTTATGCAATATACTTGGAGTTAACCTTTACTTGAAATCCATGCTTTAACTTCCTCCTTCCTGGGAATCTTGCCGACACTTTTGACCTCGCCGTCGACGACAACCGCCGGGGTGCCGAACACCCCGTAACCGGCGATCTCCATGACGTCGGTTACATGGCCGATGACGGCATCGACGCCGGTTTCTGTCACGGCTTCCTTGACGATTTTTTCAGTCTTCTGACATTTGGGGCACCCTGGGCCCAGCACTTTGATCTCCATGATTTTTATCCTTTCTGTCGGTTCAATCCGTTACGTCAGTTAGGTCCGTTGATCGGTTGGGTCAGTTAAGTCAGTTAAACCGATCAGACACTTTTGTTTATTTTCAAAAGCCATTCTTTGATGGTTCCCTTTGACGGCACCCTGCCGGCGGCTTTTACCTTGCCGTTGATCACCAAGGCCGGCATAGCCATCACGCCGAAGGTGCCGATCTCAACCGGATCGCGCACATGCTCCAGATCGGCTTTGATCCGCAATTCCATCATCACGGCCATAAGATCCTGCTCCAGGCGTTCGCAGTTGGGGCATCCGGGGCCGAGCACCTTGATCTGCACCAGATCCGGATCAACGGTTTCTTCGAAAGGTTCGCCCACGAACTTTTTGTATTCTCGCAGAAATGCCTTTTCATAGGCATCCTTGACCTTGGGCACGATGTAGTTCTTCTTTGACAGCCGCGCCATCAGCTCGACCGTTATTTCCGCATCCGGTCTTCCGGCACACTGTCCGGCGACCTCCTCGAGCGTCTTTTTAAGCCTGACGATACCGGTCCTCTACCCGGCAACGATGATCTGGGCGATGTCATCGGCAGTCATAGCGTTCTCCCCTTCTTTTAGGCATAGAAGTGTCCGTAAATAAGACCGCTGATGGTGGCCATCACCACCACCAGGCTTGCATAGGCGACGGTTTTTTTGGTGCCCATCACGCTGCGAATGACCAGCATGTTGGGCAGACTCAAGGCCGGTCCAGCCAGAAGCAGAGCCAGGGCCGGACCCTTGCCCATGCCGGCACCGATCAACCCCTGCAGGATGGGCACCTCGGTCAGGGTGGCAAAGTACATAAACGCCCCTACCACCGAGGAAAAAAGGTTGGCCGCTACAGAGTTGCCACCCACCAGGCCGCTGACCCAGGCGGATGGAATCATCCCCTCGTGGCCCGGCCGTCCCAAAAGAAATCCGGCGACGAGCACACCGCCGATTAAAAGCGGCATGATCTGCTTGGTAAAATCCCAGGTGGCCAGGAACCAGCTCTCAGTTTCTCCCCGCGTGGAGGTTATCAGCACCGCCAGCGCAACGATGCCGGCCGAAAAGGCAATCAGCGGCTCGTGCGGAAAAAGAAGCGCCAGGACCAGAACCGCGGCAGCCGCCAGAACGACTTTATAGGCTTTTACGCGAAACCACTTTACTAACAGCACGCCCAGGCCGATGGCGAAAAGACCGGTCAAGAGCCATTTGACACCGTAAACCGCGTTCCACAGACCCACCGGTTCTTCGGGCTTTCCCCAGGTCGCAAAGATCAGGATGCCCGCCATGGTTGCAAAATAAACGGCATTCTGCCACAGCGGCCGCTCCACTTCGGGTTCAGGCATGTGCAGGGCGGCCTCGGCCTTGGCCTGTTCTTCTTTTCTGAACAGCAGGTGCATGATCAGACCGATGACAACGCTGAAAATGACGGCCCCCAGGGCTCTTGCAAGACCGAGTTCGGGGCCGAGTATGCGGGCCGTCAGCACGATGGCAAGGATGTTGATGGCCGGACCGGAGTATAGGAAGGCGATCGCCGGGCCGAGTCCGGCGCCCCGCTTCCAGATGCCGGCAAAAAGAGGCAATACAGTGCAGGAGCAGACCGCCAGGATAGAGCCCGACACCGAGGCCACACCATAGGACATCACCTTTTTGGCGCCCGCCCCCAGGTATTTCATGACGGCCGCTTGGGAGACGAACACCGAGATGGCGCCGGCGATGAAAAGGGCTGGCACCAGGCATAGCAGCACATGCTCCTGGGCGTACCACTTGGTCAGAGCAAGGGACTCGATCACCGCCCCGGTAAACCGGCTGCTGCCGAGCGGCAGCCAGAAAATGATAAGAAACACGCCGGTAATTACACTCAGGGGCTTCCAGATGGTTTTCCAGTCGATCAGGCTGGGTTGGTCGGGCTCCTTTTCTGCAGCCTCCTCGGAGTCCGCAAGTGTCTGTCTTTTTTCGGTTATTGATGCAACGTTGCTCATCTTATATTTCCCCCTCGTTCATGAGCGGCCCACCAGACTCAACCCTCGATCAAAGGGTTGGGTCGGATGGTCAAGCTAATTTATAAATCGTGATATAGGTATTTAAAATACCCAACGTCAGTTTTTCACGCAGATCTCAAACCGGTTGAGTTGCGGGACCTTTTTTACCAGCACGACTATTTCGGGTTCGTCGTTGAGCCAGTGTTTCAGATTGCCCAGGAGGCTCGCCGCATAGGCGCTTTCCCCTCCGTCGGCCAGGTGGTAATTAACCCATAGACCATCCTTCTTGAAACTTACCAGTCCGGCTTCTTCGAGAATTTTAAGGTGCTTTGAAACCGTTGGCTGGCTGATTCCCAAGGCGCATTGCAGCTCGCAGACACACAGCCTCTTGTGCTGCAGCAACTTGACGATTTTGACCCGGTTCGGATCGGAAAGGGCTTTCATCACTTTTATGAACGCTTTCATAGTATCTCCTATATTCTTGTTTAGCAATATATAAATTCAGCGTTGCCGTGTCAAGCAAAAACTGTATTGGGGAAAAGCAGATTCACGTTTCAGTGAGAGCAGCGCGGCTTCAGTGTACCGGCAGTATATTTTCCCGTAATCGGGTTGCATCGCTGGAAGTATACACGGGATCGGCGGGGACGCACTCGCAGCGCTCTTTCAGGTAGCTGTCATTCACCCACCGTGTACTCTTCTGCAGCACCATTCAGCTATACAAAGGTACGAAGGCGCATCCAGTTTGTCCCATGATTGTTTTTTGGGACTGGCTGAATGTTGGGCATGTACTGCGCCGCAAAACAATAGTTTTGCATACCGGAAAACTACAGAAAAGATATGTTAGTAGATGTGCCTGACAAACCAATACTGTTTTAGCGGCCCGCTTTGTTTAGGTATCGTGCCCTAAATCTAAACTTTAAAAGGCTCGAAATATTTTAGATTGGCGAACCGAAGATAAATAATTTCAATAGGTTTGATATAGAGATATCGATAATTCGAAAACTCTGGGATAAGTTGGAAACACACGGTTGACATCAATTATTCTATCGTATATCGTCGATCAACGATTAATAGACAAGACTCTGCACTAACAAAACGGAATCGTCCATGGATCAAAAGGTTGAATCGACTGTGGATTACCTGAGCTTTGCCCAAATTTGCAAGGCGTTGGGGCATCCAGCCCGGATTCGGATCGTCGAACACCTGAAGGCCATCGATCACTGCATCTGCGGCGAAATTGTCCAGATCCTGCCCCTGGCTCAGTCCACCGTGAGTCAACACTTGAAAGTGCTGAAGGCAGCGGGACTCGTAAAGGGCGAGGTGGAAGGCCCCCGCACCTGCTATTGTTTGGACAGAGAAATTTTAGAGAGCTTCAAAAAAACCGTAAGGTCAATCTAAACCCCCAGCATGCCTACCAGATTTGCGAGGCAAACAATGACATCGTGCTGCCCGGAAGAAAAGGATTCTTTTCCATCTTCCTGCACCTGCCAAAAGGCTCCTGCCGGCCTGAAGGAGGTAAAAAAACTGTGCGGATTTGAGGTGGTTTGGGGCCCGGTGCACGCTAAGCATATAAAAGAATTTTTGGACAAACAAATGAAGGCCACAGCGAACATGCGTAGAGTGACCTTTACGCTTCGGGAGCGGGTGGAACTGATCCCGGTGGAGCTGGGCCACATGGGTAAGCCGACGCTGTACCTGGTTCCGGCACTGTTTCTGCTGTCAGGTGTGGGTCAAGGTATTTTTTCGGTCGGCAGCGCCGTATCACGGGGTGCAACGGCCCTGTTGGCCTACATCCTGGCGATTGTAACTGGGGTTATCCTGGCGCCGGCCCTTCTACCCTGGCTGCCCGGCAGGTCCTTTGCCGTCAAGGGAGCCGTGATGGGCGCAGCCGCCGGCGCCCTGCTGTCGGCCCTTTTCGCCGGACAGCTGGTCTACTTGGAAATGCTGGCCCTGACGCTATTCATTATGGCCGTCAGTTCTTATCTGGCTATGAACTTTACTGGTTCAACCCCTTTTACCTCCCCCACCGGAGTTGAAAAAGAGATGCGCAAAGCCATCCCGGCCCAGGCGGCCTGTGCCCTTGCTGCCGTCGTGCTATGGGTGAGTGCCGGATTCATGGGATAGTGAACAACACCGTTTCAGGAGAAGGACCATGAAGGATTTCAGATACCTGCCTGGCGTCACATCGCTGGTCTATGATAAAGAAAGCTGTGTTGGTTGTGGCACTTGCGCTATCGTATGCCCGCACGGAGTGTTCGTCATGAATGAAAAGAAGGCGCGCTTGGTAGATAAGGATGGCTGCATGGAATGCGGCGCCTGTGCCCTGAACTGTCCCACGGAAGCCATTCGGGTCACCCCAGGGGTCGGATGTGCGGCCTACATCATTTCCGGTTGGATCCACGGCAAGGAAAACGCCAGCTGCGGCGGCGAAGGAGACTGCTGTTGAGAAGCGTGTGAAATCAAGCGGGCTGGAAATCTATATTTATAACACCATTACTCCTTCATTCCTGTATGAAGAGTCGTAGTGTAGCGATTTTTGACTATACTTGAAATTGTGTCTAAAATTGTGCCTATTTTGGGCTGATAAACGGTGATGCCGAATAATAAACAATGACATCTTGAACGGAAAGGCTGGTGATGAAAAAGCTATTCATATTGTAATTTTAGATAATTTTTCATCACCGTTTATCATAAAATATCAGCAAGTTATAACGGATTCGACTTCCGCCGCCTCCACCATTATTTCCCTATCTTTTCAAGCACTTCAATTTCTGCCCCATCCGACTCTGGTAGAATTCCAGACTCTTTCCAGGCGCTAGCTGTCATCTGGAGCCGGGCTATTGCGACGCCGAAGGAAAAACATCCAATGCTACACGGCAACTTTTTAATCTTGCCGATGAAGACCGTGACCGAGTCAATGGTTACAGCACTGCACATAGAATGTTCGTTTGCTTCGGTATTGGAAGCTCTCCTGAGCGATGCCGAAAGTACTGTGCATCGGCTTCTGCGGGTGAAAGAAACTTCACTTTGGAAAAACCGGCTTCAATCAATTTTGCTTCGAAAGCATCAGACTCGAAATAGCTCAACCAGGGCTCGCCAAGGCTTGCGGTATGCAGCGCTAGTGGCGAAAGAGAGTCGCTTGTTGGAGGCGCGAATGTCAGCACGATCTCGCTGCCTGCCGGAAACGTTGCGACACACCGGAGCACTGCATCGATGGCATCTTCTTTAAGGTATCAAGGATCCGCGGCTGTGATTCAAACAACTGATGCCCGGCTCGCAGGTATGCGGTTCCTATTGCCGTGCGACTTACTTTATGATCGCACACTGTGTGAAATCCATTTTAGCAGGTTATTTGGCGGGTATCACAATGCAGCTGGTTCGGTGATCTGTTGGATGATATCAATAGGTTTAATGCACGTACCTTCTTTAAAATCATAAATACACGAAGTCATGTCGATTGATTATAGATAAAGCCTGGCTATTCCAGCTTATAGTTGATTATCTCAACTGTTCGATCTCCGCCCTGTTCGTCGACAAGGTAAAGCGTGTCGCCTTCCTTGCGAATTTCACCGTCTGTCGCCAAAACCCTTGTCCAACCGGAACTTGGGATTGGCTCGGGTAGCGTATCGATGATAACTGTCTTTTCCTTTTTCCTGATCTTCACCTTTAAAGGCTTTTGCCGGGTAGCCGTCAGTTTTTTTTCGTCTGTTTTGGTCGGAGACTTGGTCAGCCGATTGTCCAGAGCTTTGGCGAGCGGGGTGACATCCACGAGATTAAGGCCAACGCTACTGACGGATATCTGCAAGTTGCCACGGGTAAATACCACCACCGCGACTTCATTGGTAGGTGCCTGTCCCACGTGTTGTATGTCGCCAATCCCGGCCGTTTTTCCTTTTCCGCGCGGGATGTCGGAACGCATGGATTGCATCAGCCGGCCGTGGTGATACTGCAGGGCATTGCGCCAATTGTTGGTTTCAACCACACGAACCTGAACAAGTCCTTCCTCCTTGCCGGCCTTGCGTTTCCACATATATACCTTTTCGGACTCATCGGGCGGATGGCTTTCAGACGTGGTGTTGACCAGCTCCCATCCGTCGAACTCCATGCCTTTCATGCCGAAGTTGTGAATGTAAAGACGTCGGCCAAGTTCTGTCTCCTGTTCCCAGGCTTTTTGGTTATATTTGGATTCCATTGTGTATCAATATTTCAGCAAAAAGAACGTTCTTCTTCATTTCTCTCGATTATGACAGGCGTCCTTCCGCATGGGATAGACACAAATCACGGCGGCTGTCGAATAAGGGTGCCGGCGCAGCGTCATCCGATCGTGTTCTTGACGATTCCGATCAACTTCTCGGGATCAAAGGGTTTGGCGATGAACGCGATGGCGTCCTTGACGGCATGATCTCCGTCGATGCCGCTGATAACGATGATGGGGATTTCTTTCAGCTCTTTTTCCTTCCTGAGTTTACGATAAAACCGGGGGCCCCATTCATCGGGCAGCTGCAGATCCAGTGTAATCAGGTCCGGCTTTTCCTGTCTCACCAGTTCGAGAGCTTCGGAAGTGCTGGTTGCGGAGCAAGTCGCATAACCGTTGTCGCTGAAAACGGCCTGCAGGTATCGCACAACCGTGGGGTCGTCGTCGATAATCATGATTTTTTTTGGCATCTTGGATCCCTCCTTCCAGTACTCGTTTTCATCCTTTTATATGCGATCGGCTTCTCACAGTCAACAACATCCATTCCGCCCCGGGCCGACCGTGCGCCCGACGCCGGCAACTTGTCATGGGGATTCGCGAACGAGCCGCCAAACGAAAAGCACGCATCGTTGGTCATCGGGCCCAATCATTCCAGGATGCCGAATACTGGGATCTGGCGTTCTGGCAAAGTCAGACACCGCAGCAACGCTTTTCCGCACTGGTCGCCATCCGAAAAGACAAATTAATGCCTAAAAGATGACGTCTCTTCAGGGCAGGATCGTGTCAAGCCAGGGTATTGGTTGGTTTTAACGGCGCTCCTGAAAAAAAGTGTTTTTTTAAACATCCCTGGGGCGGAACAGCACAGTCAAGTGAAGGTTCCTTATACCAAACCGTTCCAGGGGGATTATCACAGAGTGGTTTTGAACAAGGCCTGGTGGGAACGCGATAGATACCGGCGCCTCTCCAGAAATAGAACCTATCCCCGCGCAGCGATAGCACTCATAGTACCCGACACTTCCATATCCTCGACAAGTCGGGCAAGCAGCCCGAACCGGAACCATTACCTTGGCGCTACCGCCGCGGATCGCCTGTTCTCTGGTCAGGGGAACTTCAAGCGTAAGACGACGGACCCTTCCTGATTTAGGCCGATCGACGTTGGAAAAATTGTCCCATAACCAATCGAAAATCTCGCCGAATGAAGGCGAAACCGTTTGAAAAGAACGAACCGGTGAAATCTCTCTGATATTGACCGATCCCTCTTCTGGTATCAAGGGCTCCGGTTCTGAGTAAAGTGTGTGGCCTGTCGTCCTCTTTACCAGTAGGTCCGCAAGAGACTTTTCGTAAGCTCTGCGCCTGACTGGATCTCCAAGAACCGCATAGGCTTCCTGGATCTGCCGGAAGGGCTCGCTGCCTCCTTCGTAATGATCCGGGTGAAATTCCTTGGCCAATCGTCGATAGGCTGATCGAACTTCTTCAGGGGTTGCGCCTGACGGCACCTCAAGAATAGCGAAATAGCTTCTTGCCATGAGAAACCTCCTTTGATTTTCTAAACCGCCAAATAAAGGTTTCTAAAGGTGTTGAATCGCGACCGTGTGCCGTTTATAAAATATAAATTTCCATTCGTGGACTTAATCCTCCTGAGAAACTCTTTAAATTAACCCGATTGGGGGACTTTCTTTATTTTCTGGATGTCGTAGCCCTCGGATTCTAAAAAATCCAATATACGGGCGTAATCGGTGTCCGGTATTTTCGGCGTTCTTGCCATTATCCAGACATAGTCCCTTTTGGTCCGGCCGATAACGGTTTGCGTATAATTTTCGTCGAGATAAATTATTCGGTACTCCGCCTTGAAGGGCCAGATAAATTGCATTCCCCACACGGCATTGGAGGACTTGTCTTGAAGAAAGCCCCGGGGAGTGTAGACCTTAAGCGGGCCGTCAGATGCATCCTTGTTGAATGTGAAGGTGGTTTCAATGGTGCCGTCTTCGGCAAGATGATAAGACTCCACCGCGTTGTGCGCCCCTTTTTCAATGAACGTGGGAATATTGGCAATCACGTACCAGTCTCCCATGAACCGCTCGAGGTCCACTGATTTAACCGTGTGTATAGGTTTGGCGGCCATAGTGCAACTTTGAATCATAAAGCAGAGTAACAGCCACGTCAGGACATTCGAAAATCTCAAAATCTTTTCCTCCGTCTGCATCGTTTTAAGGTCCGAGCACCCGCTCCTACCGGTTGAGTGAGGCAACCGGGGTCGCCGTGCTGGTTACAGGCAACCATCTGCGCAATTGTTCTTTTCGATAGTCAAAAATATCCTTCAGACGACTTCGCACCCAGTATCTATGAATCAACCTTCCTATTATTCCAAATTTCAAGCCATAGCGAACAATGTCATGCATGTCGATACCGTCGTTTTTCGGAGTGAAGCTGTGCTGATGATGCCAGAAACGATAAGGCCCGAAACGCTGCTCGTCGACGAAAAAATACTAATCATCACCTCATGGATGTAAAGCGTTCGCACAACCGAAATAAATGGACGGCAGGCAGAAACAATGCGACCGACATCAACACCGGCTTTGAACCGCAAAGGTCGGCGGCCGGAAAAGTGGTAACGAATCCACAGCGCTTTACAGTCTGTAAAAGAAACCGACAGCCGTTCCCGAGGTCCGCTCCGGCAGGGATCGGCACAACAGTTTGATTTTAATGATGAATCTGGCTGTTAGCCACGTACCGCCATAGCGGGAAGGGATGGTATCGGTTTTGCACCACACAGTGTATTCGGCGATGGCGCCGCTGCGTTCCCAACCGCTGCATACGGTTGCGTGTCCGAACATGGCCAGTGAAAAACCCGGGAAACCCGGGAAGGAAGGGGAGCATGGCATCCGAGAGGCAAAAGGTGCTGGTGGCCGTCGACGGCTCCGAACAGTCGCGGGAAGTTGTGCGCTATGTGACCGGAATCTGCGCGCCGAAACGGATCGAGGTGACGCTCTTTCACGTGCTCTCGCCCGTCTCGGAGAGTTTCTGGGATACAGGGACGGCACCCGAATCATCGGGCACCGAACCGTACCGGGGGTGGCTGGCGCGCCATCAAACCGAGATGGAAGTCTTCATGGACGGTATCCGTAAGGTGTTGTCCGACAGCGGCTTCCCGGATGAAGCCGTCCGGGTCGTCGTTCAACCCCGGCAGGAAGGAATTGCCCGGGATATCCTTCAGGAAGCCCGTCGCGGATACCGGGCCGTTGCGGCCGGAAAGATTGGCCGCAACCCGATTACACGGCTGGTGATGGGCAGCGTGGCCAGCAAACTGGTTGCCGCCCTGACGGGGGTCACCCTGTGGTTGGTGGACGGCCGGCCGGACTGCCGGCGGGTGCTCGTTTGCATCGACGCCTCGCCGGCTGCCGTTTGCGTAATCGACCTTGTCGGCCGGATGCTTTCTGATAGCCCGGCAGAGATCACGCTGTTTCACGCCATTCGCAACCCGGGGCCCGATTTGGTTTCCGAATCGGATCCATCCGCCGCCGAGGCGGCCGCCGAACAGGAGATGCGCGCCCGAAAGGCCCTGGTGCCGGTGTTTGAAAGAGCGGTTGCCTCCCTGGAAACTGCCGGCATTTCTTCCGAGAGAATATCGGTCAAGGTGATCTCCGGCATGGCCACCCGCGGCGGCGCCCTTTATGCGCAGGCCCTTTCCGGTGACTTCGGCACCATCGTCGTCGGGCGCCGGGGGGTTTCGAATGTGAAGGCCTTCCCCATCGGAAGGGTGCCGATGAAACTGGTCCAGCTCATAAACGAGCAGACCGTTTGGGTGGTGAGTTGTTGATTGTCCGCCGCTGGGGAGCGCAAATGCGTTGATGCCGGGGAACCGTAATCGAGTGGAAGTGGATGCCATGTACGAAAAAATCACCGACTCTTCGGCCGGCTGTGATCTGTGCGGCGAGAAACCTTGTGACGGTCAGCTTTACCTCAGCGAAAAGCATCTCTGCGTCTGTCCCGACTGTAAGCAAAAGTTGGAAGAGATACCCCAAAAAAGCCGTGCAAACTTGGAGAACTACCTGCTCGGCAATGTGATGTGACTGCACTTGATTTACGGTGCCGAATCTGTCTAATTACAGATACGCCGTCGCAACGATATGCCTATGGGTTCAGGCGAAACTTCTGCCATCGGGAAAACACCGCATGGAAAAACTGATCATCACTGTCGCACCGACCGGCTCCCTGCCTCAAAAAAAGCACACCCCCCACGTTCCGATCACGCCTCGCGAAATCATCGCAACCGCTGTGCGTTGCCAGGCGGCCGGTGCCGCCATCATCCATGTTCACGTCCGCAACCTGCAGGACGAATCCGCTTCCACCGATTTCCGCCTCTTCGAAGAGGTGGTCCAAGGCCTACGGGTCGAGACCGACCTGATCATCCAGATTTCAACCGGTGGCAGGGCGGGCATGAGCTACGAGGAGCGCTGCGAACGCTTGCGGCTGATCCCTGAGATGGCCAGCCTGACCACCGGTTCGGTCAACTTTCCCAACAGCGTCTATGCCAACAGTCCGGAACTGATCGAAAAGCTTGCAGCAGACATGCTGCGTTACGGAATCAAGCCGGAAATGGAGATCTTCGATCTAAGCATGATCCAAAACGCCCTGAACCTGGTGGAAAAAAACCTGGTGCAGCCGCCGCTGCACTTCGATTTCGTCATGGGGCTCAAAGGCGCCATACCCGCCACGGCGGAAAACCTGATGCACATGAAAAACACCATCCCGCCCGGCTCCACGTGGTCAGCAGCCGGCATCGGACCGGCCCAACTGCCCATCAACACGATGGCCATCCTCATGGGCGGCCACGCCCGGGTTGGGCTCGAGGACAATATCTATTATCGCAAAGGGGAGCTGGCCGCTAACGAGCAACTGGTGGAACGCATGGTGCGCCTCGGCCGGGAACTCGGCAGAGAGACGGCGGGGCCGGAGGAGGCCCGGAGGATACTGCGCTTGAAATGAAGACTGCCGTGAGGATGAAACGCCCGTTTCGTTCTGTTGCCGTTACTCGGCTGACTTGACCGAATTTAAAGACCGGCTCCGAATGACCCCCCGGTCCATACCTGTGGATCGGTTAAACCCGCTTCAAGTGGGTGCAAACGGGGCTGCCGAACACCGCCCCGTTGAAAGGACCCCGAATGAATCGAATACCCGGAAACCTTTTTCCGCGCGTTCTAAACCGACCCCTACCCGTCGCCGTCAAGGCCGAGGGAGTCTGGATAGAAGACGATGCCGGCCGGCGCTACCTGGATGCCAGCGGCGGCGCCATCGTCGTCAACCTGGGACACGGCCGCCGGGAAATTGCCGACGCCGTGCGCGACCAGATCCTTTCCCATCATTACGTGCATCCCACCATGTTCACCACGCCGGTGGTTGAAAAATTGGCCTCGGCCCTGGCCGCGCACACACCGCAGGGACTGGACCGGTTTTACTTCGTCTCCAGCGGCTCCGAAGCCGTTGAGACCGCCATCAAGCTCGCCCGCCAGATCCACCTCGACGCCGGCCGCGCGCAACGCTTTCGCCTGATCTCCCGCTGGAAATCCTACCACGGATTGACCTTTGGCGCCCTGGCGGCCACGGGACGCACCACCTTCAGGACCCCCTATGCCCCCCTGCTCACAGACGTCGTCCACATCCCCCCGGTCTACTGCCTGCGGTGCTCCTACGGCCTCACCTACCCCGACTGCCGTATCCGCTGTGCCCTGGCACTGGGAGAAACCATTGAAAATTTGGGGCCGGAGACCGTGTCGGCCTTTCTGGCAGAAACGGTCAGCGGCGGCACTTTGGCCGCCTATGCCCCGCCGCCGGATTATTTTACAATCATTCGCGAAATCTGCGACCATTACGGGGTGCTGTTGATTCTGGACGAGGTCCTGTGCGGCATGGGACGCACCGGTCGGTGGTTTGCCTGCCAACACTACGACGTAAAACCCGACATCATAACACTCGGCAAAGGGCTTTCAGGCGGAACATTGGCCCTCTCGGCCGTGGGGGTCCGGAACACCCATTTCGATGCGATTTGCAACGGCGGCAAGGCCTTTGTTCATGGCGGCACTTTCTCGCACCACCCGGTTGCCGCCGCGGCCGGGCTGGCTGCCGTGCGCATCCTGGAAACCGAGTGCCTGGTGGAACGCGTCGAGGAGATTGGTCGACTTCTCGGGCAGCGGCTGCAAGCCGCTCTCAAAGACCATCCCAACGTGGCCGAGGTTCGCGGCCTCGGGTTCCTCTGGGGTATCGAACTGGTCGCCGACAAACAGACCCTGCGTCCTTTCCCGCGCAAGGAAATGATCACCGAACGTCTCTACGATGCGATTTTCAAACGAGGGGTTCTGGTGTATAAGTCCACGGGGCTGGCCGGCACAAACGGTGACGCTTTCCTGGTGGCGCCCCCTTTTGTGATCAGTGAAGCGGAGATCGCCTTTGCCGTGGAGGCAATCCAAAAGGGAGTTATCGATGTCCTCGGTCCGTAACCCGAGCCCCAGGGGCGCTGGTTTCGACCTGTTTTTGACCCGCAAATTTCAAACGAGTTGTAATTGAGGGTTTAAATGGAAGATGTGACGATCGGTTTAGCGCTGGGTGTAGGGGCTGCACGTGGTTGGGCCCATATTGGCGTCATTCACGGACTGGTTGATATCGGCATCCGACCGGACGTCGTCTGTGGCACTTCCGCCGGCGCTCTCGTGGGTGGGTCTTATGCCGCAGGACATATAGAGGAACTGGAAGAATGGCTGCTTTCACTCGACAGGTTGAGCGTGGCAAGATTCTTTGGTTTAACTCTGACAAGTGGAGGATTGATTGCAGGCAAACGCATCATCGGTTTTATGGATTTTCATCGAGCAGCAGAGGCCATCGAAATAGGAAAACAGTGCGTCAAAAAAAATGAATGTGAATTAACTTATTGTTTTAATACTAAATAATGAGAAAGACGAGTGTTCACCCCTCCAAAGTTTGGGGCAAGTTGCCCTATCGTCACTTTACCGACTGATAGTGACCCGCATAACCTCAACCCGCAGGAGGCGGTATGAAACGGGTTCTAGTAACCGGGGCCGTCGGCCAGATCGGATCGGAACTGACGGAACGCCTGCGAAAAATGTTAGGCGGCCATCGAGTCGTCGCCGCCGGACACATCAAAAAAGCAAGGGAAAATCTCCTCGCGTCGGGTCCCTTCCACTACATCGACTGTACCCGGATCGAAACGATCGCCGAGTTGGTCAAGACCTATCGGATCGACACCATCTACCACCTGGCGGCCATTCTGTCGGCCACGGCGGAGAAAAATCCACAGTATGCGTGGAAAGTCAATGTCGAGGGGCTCACCAATGTGCTGGAGGTCGCCCGTGAGCATGATTGTGCAGTCTTTACCCCCAGTTCCATTGCCACTTTCGGCCCGTCCACGCCCCTGACACGAACCCCGCAAGACACTGTTCAGCGTCCGACAACCATATACGGCGTCAGCAAGCTGACCGGTGAATTGCTCTGCGATTATTATTTTAATAAATACGGCGTCGATACCCGTGGGGTGCGGTATCCAGGTCTAATTTCATACAAAGCACCGCCCGGCGGCGGTACCACTGATTATGCCGTAGCAATCTATTTTGAAGCCGTCCGTCACAAATCATACACCAGTTACCTGAAACCGGAGACCTTTCTCGACATGATGTACATGCCGGACGCTTTGAGGGCCGCAATTGAACTCATGGAAGCCGACCCGACTAAACTGAAACACCGCAACGCCTTTAACATCGCCGCCATGACCCTCTCACCGACAAAGATCGCCGCTGAAATCCAAAGATTGATTCCCGATTTCACCCTCGATTTTAATATCGACCCGTTGCGTCAGGCAATCGCCGATTCGTGGCCGGACAGCATGGATGACAGTGCAGCCCGCGAAGAATGGGGGTGGCACCCCGAGTACGACCTCACCGCCATGACCCGGGAAATGGTAGACAATATTTCACGAATGCGGGACACCAACAAATAAGCCTGGATTGGCTAAGGGCTCACTCAAAAATAACTTCACATTTTGGATGCCAATGCATCCCGTCTGGCCGCGTCGCGAAAACTCGGAATGTCCAGATATTCCTGCGTTTTCGCGCCTTGCCAGGCGGGCGCCTCAACGCCCAAAATTGCGAACTTATTTTTTCGTGAACCCTAACCAACAGAAAACGGGCTGTTATGGAGGCAAGCAAATGCCCATCAGCAGGCAGGAACAGCACTTGCGACTGAAACTGGACGCTCTAAAACAAAATGGTATGATCAAAGGGCGGGAAAGGGTCATTCGGTGCATCATACCGGCCGATGACAGGAGGGGACCCCGATATCTTCTGGAAGGCTGCGGCGACCGGCCGTTTTTACGGATGAACGCCAACACCTACCTGGGTATGTCCCTTCGAAAGGAAGTCGTTGCAGCAGAGGAGGAGGCAGCCGAAAAGTTCGGTGCTGGCCCTGGAGCAGTGCGATTCATCAGCGGCACTTTCACGACCCACGTCGCGCTTTAAAAAAAGCTGGCTGCTTTTCACCGTCGGGAAGCGGCCATGATCTTCAGCTCGGCTTATGCAACCGTCATGGGCGTCATCACACCGCTGATCGATGAAGACACCATCGTGCTAAGTGATGCTCTTAACCACAACTGCATCATTAACGCTCTCCGGCTTTTGCGACCGAAAGACAAGGGCGTATACCGTCACCTGGACATGAGCGATCTTGAAAAAGGCGTCAAGGGGGCCATCAATCGCTGCCAGCACCTCCTTATTGTCACAGACGGTATTTTCAGTATGCGGGGCGAGCATGCGCCACTGAATTTGATTTCCGACATTGCGGCTGAATACGACCATGCGTTCGAGCGTGGCATCAATGTCCTGGTGGATGACTCCCACGGCGTCGGGGCCTTTGGGGCAACGGGACGCGGAACCGAAGAGGTCACGCAGGCTGAAAGGATCGACATGCTGATTGCCACTCTCGGCAAATCCCTGGGAGTCAACGGTGGCTATATCGCGGCCGGTGCGTCGGTCATCGAGTACCTGCGGCAAACATCGCCGTTTTACGTCTATTCCAACCCGATCACCCCTTCGGAAGCCGCCGCAACACTGGTCCGTTACCTGTTCGACAACAACATTCTGGCCACCGGGCTTACCTATCCGGTTGTCCCGCAGGGTGATGAAGAAATCCGATTTCAGGTTTCCGCCGACCACACGGAAGCGGATATCCAAACGGTTCTCGAAGTATTGAAGAACTTCATGGACAGTTGAGGTTATGGAAATCAGCAATTAACGGGTGGTTTCGGCCGAACACGAAAGAGTACGCGAAATGAAAAGAGTCCCGCCGCTTTGGATCATGAGCTTGTACTTTTTAGCGATTGGATGCGCACCCACGCCGATACCCCAACGAGGCCCCCTGAATTTCAATTCAATCCCCGATGGGATTTACAAGGGAGTACCACAAGCGCAGCGGTCAAAGCGGTTTACAACACTTGGACCGGTTGCGACACCTCGCGACTTGTGCCGGTAATGTCATCCTCCGGCTGGATCACCGGCCAAAGGATTTCGAAAACCGTCCCCTTACCCACCTTACTCTCTAAAGATATGACACCGTCGTACCCTTTTACGATGCCGTGGATTATGGCCAGCCCCATGCCGGTACCACCTTCGCGCTTGCGGGTGGTGAAAAATGGCTCGAAGATTCTCTCCAGATGTTCAGCCGGTATTCCCCTACCGGTGTCGGCCACCGTGAGTTTCGCATAATCCCCCGATTGCAGCTCGGAATGACGCCGGGCCGTCTCTTGGGTCAGTCCGAGGGTCGACAACCCGACTGTCAGCGTGCCGCCGGTATCGACCATTGCATTCACAGCGTTCATGCACAGGTTTGATACCACCTGTTTGACCGGGACCTCATCCGCCATAATTCGGGCGTCCGAGTCGATCGACAACCGCAAGTCGATGGTGTCGGGAACCGTGGCCTTGACCGAGGCCACGGCTTTCTCCACAACCGCCTTCAGCCGTATCGGCTTTGGCGCCAACAGGTTTTGGCGGCTGAAAACTTTTATCTGTTTGATCAACTCCTTGGCCCGGAAGATGGTTTCCTGGATGCCGTCCAGGTGGTGCCGGATCGGGGAATTAGCCGAGATTTCAAACTTGGCGGTATCGGTGAAGACCAGGATCGCCTGCAGAAAATTCGTAAAGTCGTGTGCGATCGCGCCAGCCAACCGGCCCATGGCCTCCAGTCGTTGGGCATGGGCGAGTTGCCTTTCCAAGATTTTACGATCGGTAAAATCCTGCCAGGTCTCGATGATGCCGATCGGATGGCCCTGTTCGTCACAAAAGCGAACGATTGTGCCGTACAACCAGCAACCGGAATCACCCAGCTGGGGGATGCACACCTCAAGATCGGTCGCACCCGAGGCGGTTTTCATTAATTTCGGCCGGGCGGGTATCCGATGGCCCTCCGAATCGGCCGGGATCTTTTCCGTTATGAGTTTCAACAGAAACGGATCGGCGGATTCCTCGTTCTGCGGGGCGTTTTGAGACCCTTCTGCGGCAGCGCCGGCGGAAATCCCGGTTAACTCTTCGCAGGCCCTATTCCACAGTAACAACTTTCCGTTTCGGTCCAACACCAAGGTTGGAAGTGGGGTGCCCTGCACGATTCGGTTCAGCAGAATCTGGTTTTCTTTGAGTGCTTGCGTCCGGCGGGCGACCAAATGTTTTAGTGACCGTATCCATAATCCGGCCAGCACGAGAAGAACAACCAGCGGCAGACCCACCAATTTCCCGATTTGCAACAGCCGGTCCTGAAACCTTTTCTGTTCATAAACCGAAAACCACTTGCGGTATATTTGATCATACTCTCCGCTGGCTTGCACGAGATAAAGACCCTCGTTGATCTTCGCCAGCAGGTCGGCATTCCCGGCTTTTACCGCAATACCCATTTTTTGAGTTAAAACAGGGGGACCGATGGTCTTGAGATTGTCGATATTCAGAGACCGGAGCAGATCAAGGCCGTGCAGACGCACAAGCACTACACAGTCGTGCCGGCCCTGGGAAAGCAGTTGCAACGCCTCTTCGGGACGCGCAACCGTGACAACGTGGGGAGTGAAGTTATTCTGGGTCAGCCAGTCGTGGGCATAGACGTCTTTCACCACGATGACTTCCTTGCCCATGAAATCCATAGGATTCTTAAAGGTGGAATCCTTGCGCACGAACACGGCGTAAGAGATCACGACGTGAGGGATCGAAAAATCGAAGACCTTGTCTCTCTCATCCGAATAGAGCATCCCTGTTAAGGCATCGATCTTGCCGGTCTCGAGTTCCCGCATGACATCGGACCATTGGCCCAGTTCGATGTTGACCTTGAGACCCGCTTGACGGGCAATCGCTCTCGTCAATTCGACATTGTAGCCGACCGGTTCGTTCTTATCGTTAATGAATTCATAAGGTGAAAAATCACTGTTGCCCCGAAATTGAAGGACGTCGGACGGATCGCCGGAATTGACCGCTACCGCACCGGACGAATATCCCAAAGGGAGAAGAAAAGCGACGATCGCGATGGTGACCGCCCGCAGCATTGTTAAATGAACATTTGAGTACATGGGCGCTCTTTGATTTTCTCTGCCCGGGCGCAAATGCGCTCATAAACCGGTTGAAGGTCCGCCAAGATGGCTGTTTCCGGGCAAAACCGGACGCAGTTGAAGCAATGAATGCAAACCGGACCGATCTCCAGCGCATCGGTCTATAGGCTTTAAGATAAATGTTTTGGGCTGCGTTATCGATCGTCGGCGTATTACAATACAGCGTTCTCCCTCTGGCCTTGCCAAAAACTTTATCTTAAAGCCTATGGCCGTATAGTACAAACTGATCTAAAATTAAAGAAAAAATCGGTTGTTTCCGGGAAAAGGGGATCAGGTTGAACAAGCCGTCCTGTTTTCTCGTTTATGATGCCGTAAAAGTCATGATTGACATTCGCAGGGGCTGATGACTAAATCTTGTCAAATAAGAAAGGAGGAGGATCTATGGATTCACTCGGAATCGTCAACGCGCTCTACCCGATGCCGACCACCCTGGTCGGCGCGACGGTCAATGGTCGGCCGAACTTCATCACGATTGCCCATGTTGGCATCATGAACCACGGCAAGCCCCAGTATATTTCGATCGGAATGGCCAAAATGCACTTCACCAATGCCGGAATCAGGGAAAACAAAAGCTTCAGCGTCTGCATTCCGTCCGAGGATTTGATGAAGGAAACCGACTATTGCGGCATTGTCAGCGGCAAAAAGACCGACAAGGCCGCCCTTTTCAGCCTCTTCTACGGCGATCTGAAAACCGCTCCGATGATCGAGCAATGCCCGGTGTGCATGGAGTGCCGCCTGGAGCGCACCGTTGATTTTCCAACCCACGATGTCTTTGTCGGAGAAATCGAGGCGACCTACGCTCAAGAAGAAGTGCTCGCGGCGGACGGGAATATCGACATATCAAAAGTAAAACCGCTGCTGTTCGACATGAGCAGTAAAAAATACTGGTCCCTGGGAAAGGCTATCGGAAACTGCTGGAATGTCGGCAAGCAACTGAAGGCAGGTCGCATATAAAATCGTTCCGCGATTTTATATTATGCGGCTGCGCCGCTAAGGGCTCGCGAAAATATAAGTTGGTGATTTTGGGCGTTGGAAACGCGGCTCGGGTGGGGACTGACGAAATCCTCGGCATCGAAGTGCTGACTGCCGACCGATTCGCAGGCATGGGCATGGCCGATATCGAAAGTCACACCCGCACCGGAACGGCGGACCAGCTTTTCGAAAAGATTCGGTTTGCTGGTCCAGCCCCAGGCCAGGTTTTCCAGACAGACCGTGACCCCGCGCTCGGCTCCGTACTTACTGCACCATTCGTCTGAGGTGTGGATAAAAAATCCAGGTCCATGATGAAAAAGGGCCGCAGCAGCGACCCGCTGACTCAGGCTTTACAAGTATGGAGTTTGATTTAGAAGCGCTTCGGCATTAATTTAATAAGCTCTCTTTTGGCGATGAGGCCTATCATACATTTGGCGAGCAAGTCCAGTTTGAAATATATGACATCTTGATAACACAAATAGATATGTTGGACGAACAGAGGCCGATTGATTTTACAGCCCGATACGATAAAGGTCCGTCATGAATCCTCTCCGGCATTCAAAAATAATTTGGACGATGGCATGCACGGTGATGATAGCCGGCTCGGCCATGGGGGACAACAGCCTTTCGGATGCGCAAAAAAAAGAGGTCGTCTACGCCATGTATGCCGGTTACAAGAAAGACTTTCCGGCGGTCACGGACATATCGCCACAACAGGCCATGGAGTTGCTGAAAAAGGATGACGTCGTTTTCATCGACACCCGCAAGCCTGCGGAGATGAAAGTGTCCATGCTGCCGCATGCCATTACCCAGAACGAGTTTCTGAGCCACCCGGAAAAATACACCGGAAAAACCGTGGTGGGCTATTGTACCGTCAGTTACCGCAGCGGAGTTTTTGCCCGCGAAATGGCGGAAAAGGGAATCTCGGTCCGCAATCTGGAAGGCGGCATCCTGGCGTGGACTCTCGAGGGTGGAAAAGTGTATGACGAAAACGGTAAAGAAACCAACCGCATCCACGTTTACGGTAAAAAGTGGAACTACGCCCCGGCCGGTTATAAGCCTGTGATGTTCAGCCTCTGGGAGCAGATGTTTTAATGGGTTGGCCGGTTGAACCGTTGAGCCCGTTTAACCGGTTGACAGGCTTGGGAAACGAATCATGATCAAACCGATTTATTTGGACTACAACGGCACGACGCCGCATGCCCCCGAAGTGGTCGCCGCCATGCGGCCTTTTCTCGAAGTCGAGTTCGGCAACCCATCCAGCTCGCACTGGTACGGCATCACCCCCAAGCAGGCAGTGGAGTCCGCACGAAAGCAAGTGGCCGGAATCCTCAACTGCCGGCCGCAGGAGCTGTTCTTCACCAGCGGCGGCACCGAGTCGAACAACCATGCCATCACAGGGACTCTGCGCGCTCTGCGTGCCAGGGGAAACCACATCATCACCAGCGCCTTCGAACACCCGGCGGTGCTGGAGGTGTGCCGCTTCCTGGAGAAGGACGGTTTCGAGACGACTTTTTTACCGGTCACTGCCGACGGCCTCGTGGAGCCGGCTGAGTTAGAAAAAGCGATCCGCCCGACCACCATTATGATCACCATCATGCACGCCAACAACGAAGTAGGCACAATCCAGCCGATTGCCCATATATCGAGAATCGCCAAAGAACATCGGATCGTTTTACACACCGACGCCGCTCAGTCGGTGGGCAAGATTCCGACCGACGTTCAGGACCTCGATGTCGACCTCTTGTCGGTGGCCGGACACAAGGTCTATGCACCCAAGGGCATCGGGGCCCTCTACGTCCGCCCGCCTCTGAAGCCGGAGAAGTTCTGCCATGGCGCAGGACAGGAGAGGGGCTGGCGCGCCGGAACCGAAAACGTCCTCGAGATAGTCGGTTTGGGAAAGGCCTGCGAAGTCGCCGCCCGGGATCTGCAACGGAACATGGTCCACATGCAGCGGTTGCGGGATCAGCTGCAAGAGGGGTTGTTCGCCAAGCTGAGCGACGCGCGTCTAAACGGTCATTCGGTGAAACGCCTTCCGAACACACTGAGCCTGTCGTTCAAAAGGGTGGAAGCCAACCGTATTTTAGAGGAAATCGGATTGGAGGTAGCCGCCTCCGCCGGAGCTGCCTGCCATTCGGACACGGTAGAGATCTCCCACGTTCTCGAGGCCATGAAGGTGCCCCGGGAGTGGGCCAAGGGAACCCTGCGCTTCAGTGTCGGGCGAATGAACACCGCGGAGGAAATCGACAGGGCGATTGAAATCGTAACCAGAGCCGTAAAGAAGTTGAGAAAAGAGAAACAGTAGCTTCTTGTTTTATTTTTCTTTTCTTTCCATCTTCTGCAATCTTTCCGGGATATCCCACTCTTTCAAAAGCACGGCCACGCTCTTCGGGACCGCATCTTCCCAGGATTGCCCTCGCATCATCCTCAAGCGCACGTCACTGCCGCTGATCCCTTTTCTATCGGAGCTGACCTCCCAGAGAAGGTGCACTTTGAGACCCAGCGATTCGAAGTAACTCTTCTTTCGACGTCCCCATTCGTCATAGATCGAAAGAAAAAAAACGGCATTGAGCGGCACGTAGTGTCGATACAGCTCGGGCATGCTGATAGGCATCGGAACGATGGAAATATCCGTCCATTCAACGCCGGATTCCGCCAGCGCAGCCCTCAAGAGCCGATAGCGTTCGAAATAGGTCAGGGGATTGGCCAGGTCGCTGCTGCGATGGCGGTCGGTCTGCTCCTCCTTGACGAGGGAGGGGTCCGGATTGGTGACACCGACGACCAGATGTCCACACAGCGATTTTCCGGCCAGAAGGTATTTCATGTGATCATTGTGAAGAACCTGAAACCTTCCGTGTATGACGCCGACATCGTATTCAAAATTGTTGGTTGGCATCTCTATCTTTCGCGACCCGTTTTAACCGCTGGCTCTACCGGTCGGAAACCCGCATCTGTGCACCTGAACCAGGCATGGAATCAGATGCTGATGACCTTGTCCGCCAATTGCATGGCCGTTACGATGTCGAGCATGTTGGTTGTTTCACCGACCTGTTTTCTTTCCAGCAGATTGAAGTGGTCGAGGCACGTGCCGCAGACAAGAATGCAGAGACCGGTTTCCTCGAATTCTTCCAGATCGGCCAGCACCTCGGAACCGTCAATGGTAAGTTTGACGCCGTTGTTGACAAATACCAGCCGCCACAACTCAGGACCCATTTCTTTGAGGGTTCTGATAAAGTTGACCATGAGCTTGAGCCCCAGCTCTTCGTCTCCAAAACCGATCCGGTCCGTGGCACACATGACCATAATCTTCTTCAGTTCGATGTTGCCCTCAGACTGAGGCTTCGGGGTTTCTTTTTTTTGCCGCGCAGCGGTGCACTTCCCGACGACGACATAATCGCCGCCCTGTTTTTCCAGAGCGGTTTCAAATCCCTGTGACTCGAGAAACCGTTTGACATTCTGCTGGGATGCGGCGGTGTCAACAACGACCCTGACCGCGTCCGCCTTTTCCTGCTCCACCACGGCCTTGGTTTGCAACACCGGCGCGGGGCAAGACAGACCGCGGGCATCGATTTCTTTCATATATCCTTCCTCACTATTTTAAAACGATCTTTTCCTTTGGCTCAGCGACGACCTCTCCAATGATCTTCGATTCCGTCGCATTTTTTTTCACCAGGCCGTCGAGCAATCGGTCTGCATTTTCTTCACCGATACAAATCAGCAGCCCCCCTGAGGTCTGGGGGTCGAAGAGAAGATCCGGGATCAGGGGGTCAATGCCGGTTGAGAACTCTACCAAAGCCCCCCGGAATTCCCTGTTCTTGAACGCGCCGGCCGGCAGCAGTCCGTACCCGGCGTATTCGATCGCTTCGGGCAGAATGGGAATATCCGCCACTCGTAAAACAACGCCGTACCCGGTCCCGACGACCATTTCCGCCAAGTGCCCCAGCAGACCGAATCCGGTCACATCGGTGCAGGCGTGTATCGGAAAACGTGCCATTACAGTTGCAGCGTCCCGGTTCAGAGTGGCCATCAGTCTGATCACTTTGTCGATCACGTCTGTCGATGCCAGACCGGCCTTTATGGCCGTGTTGATCACACCGGTACCCAGCGGTTTGGTCAGAACGAGCCGGTCACCCAGTTTCATGCCGCGCTTGGTCAGGACCTTCTTCGGATGGACGAATCCGGTCACCGATAGGCCGTATTTGAGCTCGCCGTCTTCGATGCTGTGGCCGCCGACCAGCGCGACGCCGGCCTCTTTCATTTTATCGAGGCCACCCGCGAGTATCCGCCGCAGGATGGAGAGGTCCATCTGCTTGAGTGGAAAACCAACCAGGTTCATGGCGGTTTTCGGCTCTCCTCCCATGGCGTAGATGTCGCTCAGCGCATTGGCTGCAGCAATCTGGCCAAACCAGTAAGGATCGTCCACGATCGGCGTGAAAAAATCGACGGTCTGGATCAATGCGAGGTCCCCGGAAATTTTATAGACCCCGGCATCGTCCGCCCGTTCCAGTCCGACAATCACGTTGGGGTCGGTCGGGATGTCAAGCCCGCAAAGTGCTCTGGCCAGGTCCCCTGGCGGCAGCTTGGACGCTCAGCCGGCGCCTTTCACGGTTTGGGTCAAGCGGAATTTCTTCGTTTCACTCATTATCCATCACCCTTTGCTCGGTTATTATTCCCTTTATTGAGAGGCAACAACTGATGGAATGTGTTTGGTGTTTAGTGTTATGTTTTTAGTCTCGTACACGTACGTTCATTCCAAACACCAAATACCAAACACAAAACACTATCCCTTAGATATCGACTCCAGCCGGCACCCAAGCGCCTTCACGATATCTTCCGGTGCCATCTTCAACATCACGCCCCGCTGACCCGCGTTGATGAGCACTTCCGCGTATTCTCGGATCCGCTTTTCCATAACGGACGGCAGCGCCTGTTTCGTGCCGAACGGGCTGATGCCGCCCACCAGGTATCCGGTCAGGCGCTCGGCCGTGGCGGTATCGGCCATGGCCGCGCGCTTTACTGCAAACACCTGAGCCAGCTGCTTCAAATCGAGTTGCCGGTCTCCGGGCAGCAGCGCCAGGCAGTAATTCCTCCCCCCCAGGTCGACGACCAGGGTCTTGACGGTCCGATCGAGTGGAAAACCGGTGGCGCGCGCCGCGAACGCGGCCCCTTTTTCTTCATGCTCATATTTGACCAACTCGAACGAGACATCTTTCCGTTTGAGGTGCTGTATGGCCCGAGTGGACATGGACGCCCTCACGTCGTTCCTTCAAAGGGACAGGGCAGCTCGATCGCCCGAAAAACATGCAGTCGACCGCAGAATGGACAAGGCCTGTTGAGCGCCACCTTCGCGTCCAGCGTTCTGTTCCCGGCCGAATCGGTTGTAAAGCCGCGGTTGTCAACGATTCTGAAATCGGCGCTTTCGAAGAACCGATTTTCTTCCGGACAAACAAATAGAAACTCCATCGATAGAAACCCTCGGTTATGCGCTTCTCGAAATTTTAAATATAGCTTTCAATACCGGTAATGGGCAATGCCGTAATCCCGATGCCGCAGAATCCATAGTCGATTAATCGTTGACCCATATCCTTTATATATATGAAGCTCGGTCCAAGGTTGCGACGCCGCTGTGGTTCAGGGTTTTTGATCCGAATGTGAATTGGTGATTGAAGGGGGCAAGGGGAATCGAACCTCTTCCTCGTTTATCAGACGAGGCCGAAGGCTTTGGAAGACCACGGGATGCCCGTCACCGTGGCCCCTGGCTCGATCCAGTCGGTCAGGCTGAACCGTTTGGGAGGAATCTGAACCGGTCAGATACGTGCCCGTGTTTCGGCCTGACGCTGAGCGCAACACACCCGGCTTGCGATCGCTTCAACTCTCAGGTAAAGCCGAAATACTGATACATACTTGCAGTCCTGTTAAGGTGTTTGAATATAGAAGACCGAACCTAAATATGCGGTTTTTTCGGCGATGTCAATTCGATAATATTAATTGTTACGATTTTAAAATTGGAAATTTCTATAATGCACCTTCCACAAAGAGCCTTGATTTTATTCGGGTGTCTCAGACGGGGCGTTGATACCCTTCACTCTATGCCGGAAACAGTGATTCTGTCGGCAGTGAACTCAACTCTACCCCCGTTTAGTAAGTCACCCATGTGCCCCATTGGTTTTCCGGCGAAACGAAGCAGTGTACATATTGATTGAAAAAACGGGTTAAATAATGATATTAAATCAGTTTTTTTACAAACCGCATCAAAGTTCGGAAGAGACAAGGATGGAAAAAACCCTCTTAATTGTCAGCAATGATCGGCAGGAGCGGGATTCGATTACTGCCAGTGTTCGGAAAGGACACTATGAGCCGGTTTCCGCCGAAAGCGCCCTGGAAGGCATGGGCCGCTTCAGGGACTTTCACCCCTCCATAACCATTGTGAACTTCGATATGCCCGGTGGTCAGGAACTGATCGATAGTATCAGGTCCGAGAATCCGGCCGTGCAGATCATCGTCCTGTGCAAAGAACGGCGCCTGGATCTGGCAATAGGAGGGTTAAAAAACTCTACTGCCGATTTTCTCCTGCGGCCGGTTCAACCGGTCGCCCTGGACATGGCCCTGCGGCGGGCCGAAAACGTCCTGTCCCTTCAAGCCCGGCTCGAGCAGACGATGGACAACCTGTCGACGCTGTCTGCAAAAAGAGCCGCCGAGATGGTGGACACGGAAAGGTTCCTCGCCATCCGCCAAATCGTCGACCGGATGTCGGCCTTCATCGGCCAAGTCGCCAACGATGTTCACGGCGGCGTGAAATACTTCAACGAGTTGCCGTATTTCGTATCCATCCACAGCCCGGACTGCATGGTTCTGGCGGCCAACCCCACCTACATCCGCAATCTCGGATATCGCATTCACGGCAACAGCTGGGAAATATACAGCGGTAAGCGGGCCACCCGCGAAAACTGCCCGGTGGCCCGCACCATTCGGAATGAGGATATCATGGAAACGCGGGCCCTGGTGCGTTATAAAAGCGGCGCCAAGGTACCTGTGGTTGTTCATACAGCCCCGATTTTCAACGACGACGGTGAAGTGGTTCTCGTGCTGGAAATTTTTGCCGGCAGCAAGGAGATCGAGCGGCTGGCCGAAGAAGTCCGCACAACCCAGCAACGTTACCAACTGCTCTTCGATTCGGTCCCGATCCAAATCGTCGTGGTGGACCCCCACTTGCGCATTACCGCCATCAACCGTCGCTTCAAGGAAGATTTCGGCCGGCCGGTCGGCCAGAATTTCTTCGATGTCCTCAGGCCCGGCAGATTCCCGGCCTTCAGAGACCCCATCACCCAGACAATTAAAGACGGATTGCCGCACCAGGGTGAACTGGTCCTGACCGATCGTCATGGTGTGCAGTATAACATGATGGCCGGCACGGCACCGATAAAAACCCTGGCCGGCAAGCTCTTCCAGATACTGATCACATTCACCGATGTAACGCGGCTAAGGCAACTGAAGGACAATCTATCATCGCTTGGAATGATGATCGGCACCATCTCACATGACTTGAAAGGCTGCCTCACCGGACTGGATGCCGGTCTCTACCTGATCGATACCGGTTTCTACCGCGACCAGCCCGGCCGGATTGAAGAAGGATTGGAAGTGGCCAAGCTAATGGTGGAGCGCGTTCGCAAACAGGTCCAGAATATCCTTTTCTATACGAAGGAAAGAAAGCTGGTGATCCAACTGACGAATGTCGAACAATTCGCCACCGACGTCGCGGCCAACGTTGATCAGCGAATCCGCGGAGCCAATATCACCTTTTTCTGCGAATTCGAACCCGACCTCGGTGAGATCGAAATCGATCCGGACCTGGTGCGTTCAACCCTGATCAATATCCTCGAAAACGCCATGGAGGCCTGCATCGAGGATCGATCCGACAAAACCTACCAGATCACGTTCCGAGTCAGTCGCAAAGACAACGATGTTCAATTTGATGTCATCGACAACGGCAGCGGAATGAATGAGAACCAGATTAAAAATATGTTCACCATGTTCTACACCACCAAGGGCAGCAAGGGCACCGGGCTGGGACTGTTTATCGCCAACAAGACCGTCCGGAAACATGGCGGCCGCATCACCGTCGACTCCCTACCCGGTCTGGGAACGACCTTTTATATTCGACTGCCCCGTCGGGTTCCAAGCGCCGCTTGATGACATCGGTCGTCGGCATCTGCATAGCTGTCCTTCTCAAGTTCGTGGTACTGCCGGCTGAAAGCCGCGAAGGAGTTCATTGTGTATGTACCGATGCGATGGGATACGGCCCGCTAACCGTCGCAACCTAATGGGCTTGCTACAATCGAACCAACCGCCGGCTCTTTCAGAAGGATAAAAACACACCAAAAAGACCATAAAAACTGGAAGAGGCGTAATTATTAAGTTTTGTCTCGACCACATTTGATCAATTGATTGCCTCTATTTAGCCCAGCAAAGCGCATTTTCACCAATTTCTTCTCGTAGAACCTTATTTTATGGGCATTTAGATGTTGACTTTGCTTTCAAATTGTAGTAAATTCCTTGAAACATTGGGTTTATAGGGCATAAACCTGGAACCAACAAAAGGGGGAAACAGATGACAAAGGCAGAACTGATCGAAAAGATGGCAAAGGAAGCCGACATTTCCAAAGTGGCGGCGGGCAAAGCGCTCGATTCATTCGTGGACGGCGTCACCAAAACGTTGAAGAAAAAAGACGGTAGGGTAACGTTGGTTGGTTTTGGTACCTTCCAGAAATCGCGCCGCAAAGCCCGTAAAGGCCGCAATCCGCAAACAGGCGAAATGCTTAAAATCAAGGCCCGCAACGTCGTCAAATTCAAGCCTGGAAAGAAACTAAGAGACGCCGTATAACAAAAGCGACAACCGGCGTCGACACCGCAATTAAAGGCAGTTACTTCTCAAAGCAAAGGGGAGCGCTGCCTTTTTTATTTCCCCATTCCCTGCGGCGAAATCAAGGTACGGTCTCTTCGATAGCCGGGCGCTTCGATTTCTGCGGAGCATTGACCGGAGCCTCCTTGAGAGTTACCGCCACTTCCTGGGGGACGACACTGTCGATGGCGATTCCCAGCGGAAGGTCAACGTCACGTCGTGACAACCGAATCATGTGCTTGCCTGCGCTCAGAGAAGACAAATCCAGTTCGACGCGGACGTCCTGTTGCCTCAAGGCATCGACGAACATCCGGTTGCCGGTGAGATTCAAGCGGACCGTTTCAGGGGTGCTTGCCACCAGTACCAGGTTTGCCGGCTGTTTCACTGTCCGCACCGGAGCGGTAATCGATGTATTGATATTTTGTTGACTGGCCAGAATCATCCAAGTCAGTGCAACCAACACAAACGCAGCCAGCTTGGTTTTCCAATTCCGACGCAGCAGAGACAGGAAGAAATTCCGCGACAGATGCCCTATTCGCTCGGGCATCCCGAGCAGTTGCTTCAACTGTGTTGCCAGAAGCTCTGGTTCATGCCACACCGTGTATTGTCCGTTGACGATAGTGGTCACTTCCGAACGTTCTTCGGAAACCACCAGGCAAACAGCGTCCGTCAACTCGGAAATACCGAAAGCCGCTCGATGACGGGTTCCGAATTCTGCAGGCAGATCCTGCCTTTCAGACAACGGCAGGATGCAACTCATCTGCGCCAACCGTCCGCCGGTGATGAGAACCGCACCGTCATGGGTGGGGGAATGGTGATTGAAAATGCTTTTGATCAGCGCCGGGACGGGAAGAGCGGTTATCGTCTGGCCGGAGTGTATGTACTCAGACGGATTATCATCGCGGGCCAGAACGATAAGAGAACCGGTTTTGCTATGGGCCAGATCGAAGGCCACCTGCGCGATCTCGTCGGCGAGCACACCGCTGAAATCGCGCCTGCGTGACTGCAAATAGCGCAGCGGACTCACCTTTTCCAGGACCTGCTTGATTTCGGACTGAAACAGAATCACCAGCAGGATGAGCAGTACTTGCCACAGGACCTGAAAAACCAGGGTGATTAAAAACAAACCCCAGAACCGGGCCACCGAATAAACGGCCCCCAAAACAGCCAGGCCGATGAGGACCCGCAAGGCACTGGTTTCTCTGAACCAGTTGTAAAGCTGATAGGCAACAATGGTCAGAAAAAGGATGTCGAGGATATCGCGCCAGGTCGGAACGGGAATATCGAGCAACATCATGAACGTTCTCCCTTACCCGGCTGAAGCGTGAAGATGAAAACCGGTCTGTACTGACAGGCCCGAGCGCTCTATTCCGGGGCGCTTGGATCGTATGGTTTTCCGCACTCGGTACAGCGTCCATCCGGACCGATCACTCCGATGCAGTTACCGTCACTGCAAAGGACGCGCCGGTCCCAATCACTATCATCGAAGGTGGAATCGTCGGGGACATCATCCGCTGGTTCCGGGGCCGACTCATTTGCCACTGATTTTTCTTCGGGTTTATCGGCCGCCGGTAAAGTGGCCGATGCCTCCGAATTGCGCGATTCGCCCTCCGGAAGCTCGCCTTCATAAGGCTTCCCGCACTCCTTGCAGCGACCGTCAGGACCGATCACTCCGATGCAGTTGCCGTCGCTGCAAAGGATGCGCCGATCCCAATGGCTGTCATCAGGCGCTGTCTCCGCTTCAAAGGGCTCGGGTCGTTCTTCGCTCATGGGCCTGCCTCCGGATTCGACACTGGTTTTTGTGGAAAAGGATTATTTATGGCCTGTCACAATTTAACACTTAGAACCTCCAAACTCAACAGCATATTCATGCCATTTGAACGGCAAAGAATTCAAAATAATAGAAAAGCTCAGCTGGTTGAAAAATGTCAAAAAGCGATTAAGTTACGAAGGCGAAAGTTTTAAATCCACAAGGATATTCCCATGACAAATAAAATCATTAGCCTGGAAGATCAGGAAGGTCCATTTCGAGTCATGCTCCAAAGAGTCATACGGATGGTACCGGATAAGGACAAATCGGATAAAAACCTACAGCGGCTGCTGGCATTTCGCCTGAAAATCGACGGTGAGGCCGCAACCAGCGAATACCTTGTTCGCAAGATCAGAGAGATCATCCAGTGCTCCTATACGGGAAGCTTCTATGAGTTTATCAAAAACGACGCCGTCAAGAAAGAGTGCGGTTCACACCTGACGATGCCTTGAAAGGAGGCGCGCAGATGCACTACGAAGGCAATATTATCCGGCCGCCGAGCGAAGCCAACAGCATTCTCTTACAGGTCACTGTCGGTTGCTCGCGCAACAAGTGTACCTTCTGCGGAACTTACCGCGGAGAGCGGTTCCGGATCAAAACCGATGATGTCATTATGGACGACATCGCCTTTGCGGCGCAGTATTGCCGGCAACAACGCCGCGTGTTCCTTTGTGACGGCGATGCTTTGATCCTTCCGCACTATCGGCTCCTCGGCATCCTGCAAGAAATCGAGAAGCAGCTGCCCTGGGTGACGCGGGTGGGACTTTACGCCAATGCCAAAAGCCTGAAGATGAAGCGCATCGAAGAGCTGGAGGAGCTCAAGGCGCACGGCCTTGGAATCGCCTATATGGGCCTTGAAACCGGGGATGACGTTACCCTTAAGAAAATCAACAAGGGCGCCACCGCCGCACAGATGATCGATATGGGCCGCAAGGCACGAACCGCCGGTTTGAAGATTTCGATCACGGTCCTGCTCGGCATCGCCGGCCGTGAACGCTCCGCAATCCATGCCCGTGAAACCGGACGGGTTTTAACGGCCATCGATCCGGAATACGTCGGTGCCCTCAGTCTCATGCTGATACCCGGCACACCGCTGTGCCATGATTTCGAAGCCGGTCGTTTCGAGATGCTCGAACCGGTGGAAATGCTGCAGGAGTTGCGAACCATGATAGAGCACACCCACCTGAGCCGAGGTCTGTTTCACGCCAACCATGCATCCAACTACCTTCCGATCAGGGCCCGACTGCCACGGGACCGCCAAGCCACGCTGAAACTGATCGATGACGCCCTGGCCGGCAGAATAAAGCTGAAGCCGGAATACCTGCGGGCACTGTAGAATAACCATCAATTCGCTTGCCTTGGACGGTGGTTGAATGATAAAAGCCGTTCGGACATTAGCCACCGAAGGAGGGATTCTAAAAGATGGATGAAGCTCTGAAAACGCGCCGGTTGGACATCGACGCGTTGTGTGTCAATACCGCACGGACGCTTGCGATAGATGCGATTCAGAAGGCCAATTCAGGACACCCCGGCGCTCCGATGGGGCTTGCTCCGGCCGCCTATGTGCTGTTCACCCGTATCCTGAAACACAATCCCAAAAACCCGGACTGGCTCGACAGAGATCGCTTCGTCCTTTCCGGCGGCCATGCCTCGATGCTCCTCTACAGCCTGCTTTACTTGACCGGCTACGGCCTGAGCCTCGATGACATGAAATCTTTTCGCCAGATGGGCAGCAGGACGCCCGGCCATCCTGAATTCGGGCTGACCCCCGGCGTCGAGACGACCACCGGCCCGCTAGGCCAGGGATTCGCGAATGCCGTGGGCATGGCGGTCACCGAGCGTCACCTGGCGGCCGTTTTCAACCGCAAGGAGGCGGAAATTGTCGACCACAACATATATGTGATGTGTGGTGACGGAGACATGATGGAAGGAATCACCTCCGAAGCTGCCTCACTGGCGGGCCACCTGGGATTGTCCAAGTTGATCTGTATTTACGACGACAACCGCATCTCCATCGAGGGCAGCACGGCGATCACGTTTACCGAAGACGTTGCCCGGCGCTTCAAAGCGTATAACTGGCAAGTGCTCACCGTCAGCGACGGCAATGACCTTGCGGCCATCGAAACAGCGCTGCGGAAAGCCGGAGACGAAACCACGCAGCCCTCCCTGATCGTCTTGCGGACGGAAATCGCCTACGGCAGCCCGAACAAACAGGGGTCGGCCGAGGCTCACGGCGCCCCCCTGGGTGCCGCCGAGGTTTGCCTGACCAAAGAATGTCTGGGATGTTCGAAAGACGAAGAGTTTTGCGTTCCCAATGAAGTCCTCGAAAAATGTCGTGAGTGCATCGCTAAAGGAGAGCAAGCCGAAGAAGAGTGGCAGAATAAATTCAGGAGCTATACCAAGACTTATCCCGACCTGGCCGCCCGGTGGGTGAACGCCGTCAGCGGTTTTATCCCCGACGGCTGGGACGCCGGTCTGCCGAATTTTTCACCTTCGGAAGGCCCTCTTGCCACGCGGGCGGCCTCCGGCCGGGTATTGAACGCTGTTGCCGAAGTCCTGCCGACCCTTGTCGGTGGCTCCGCCGACCTGGCGCCTTCGAACAAAACCTTTATCGACGCCGCACCCGAATTTCAAAAAAATGTCGGCGGTGGGCGCAACATTCGCTTCGGGGTGCGGGAACACGCCATGGGCGGCATTTTAAACGGTATGTTCCTCCACAACGGCGTCCGACCGTATGGGGGAACTTTTCTGGTTTTCGCCGACTACATGCGACCGGCCATTCGCCTGGCAAGTTTGATGAACCTGTCGGTGATCTACATCTTCACCCACGACAGCGTCGCCGTCGGAGAAGACGGACCGACCCACCAACCGATCGAACACCTGACTTCCCTGCGGATCATTCCCCGTCTGACGGTCATCCGGCCGGCCGATGCCTCAGAGACAACCGAAGCATGGCGCCAGGCCATCACCACAACCGGCCCGGTCGCGCTGATTCTGAGTCGACAGAAGCTACCCGTATTGGACCGCTCGCGCTACGCTCCGGCCAAAGGTCTGAAAAACGGGGCCTACATCCTTTCCGACGCAGCGGTACACCCCGACCTCATCTTGATCGCGTCAGGCTCTGAAGTTCACCTGGCCCTGGCCGCTCAGGAAGCCTTGGCAGCAGAGAGCACCGCAACCCGGGTCGTCAGCATGCCCAGTTGGGAATTGTTCGAAAAAATGCCGACCAGCTACAAAGAGCGTGTCTTGCCGCACGAGGTTAAGCGGCGCATTGCGGTCGAGGCCGGACACCCCATCGGCTGGGAACGTTACGTGGGCAGCGAGGGCAAGGTAATCGGAATTAGCGCCTTCGGCACATCGGCCCCGGGTGCGGCGGTGATGGAGAAGTTCGGGATGAGCGCTGACAACATCGTTCAGGAAGCCAAGCAATTGATGACGTAAAATTCGGGAGAATTCTCCAATGGATTTTAAAATAATGTTGCTGACGTTCGGCATGGTTTTTCTGGCTGAACTCGGAGATAAAACCCAGCTGGCCACTGTTTGCCTGTCCGCGGACTGTGATCCCAAGTTTTCGGTTTTCATCGGATCTGCGGCCGCTCTGGTCCTCAGCGCATCGATCGCCGTATTTTTTGGCGGTGCCATCAGCCGGCTGATTCCTGCGCACTACATAAAAATCGGTGCCGGCGTCTTTTTTCTGGTTGCAGGCGTGTTGACCCTAATATCCGCGGTGCGCGCCATGCATTCATGATCATCGCCTGATTTCGATGGTGTCGCCCCGCATAAGACGTCTCGGCAACCCGCTTCTTTCCTGATATCGGCAGCCCCATGCAAAAATATTTAAGACTTCTTTTGATCACCGTCGGCGTGCTCATGAGCACCTTCGCTCTGGCTGCCGGCCCCGATAGCCCTGCCGATGAGGACGGATATCCCTCGCTGCTAAAAAGCATTCAATTTAAAGGGCCGATCGACTTTTGCGGCGAATCGGTACCTCTGGAGAACCAGGAGGTTCGCGAACGTCTCGAAAAGGAAATGCTCCTAACGGTGGCTGACCGTCCCCAAGTTATTCTCTGGCTCAAACGGTCGCATCGTTTCATGCCGCTGATTGAAAAAGAACTTGCTGCGAACGGACTGCCGGAGGATCTGAAATACGTCGCCATCGCCGAAAGTGCGTTGCGACCGCACGCCGGATCGACAGCCGGTGCAATCGGGTTCTGGCAGTTCATGCAAACCACCGGCCGTAAATACGGCCTGTCGGTCAACGCCGCTATCGATGAGCGGCGCAGCATCTATAAATCGACCCGGGCTGCAATCGCCTATTTTAAATTTCTCCATGAAGAATTTCAGTCATGGACACTTGCCGCTGCGGCTTACAACATGGGCGAAGAAGGCCTAAAGTCCGAAATGCTGCTCCAGGAAGTGAACGAATACTACCGTCTGTATCTGCCCCTTGAAACCCAACGCTACATTCCCCGCATCATTTCGGCCAAACTCATTTTGTTGAACCCCGAGAAGTACGGATTCAAACTGATCGAGGACGATTATTACCCGCCGTACGAATTTGATGAAATCATTGTCCGGTGTGACCAGAGGACGCCGATACGACTCGTCGCGCAGGCTGCGGGCACCTATTTTAAACAGATAAAAGACCTGAATCCGGATATTCGCGGCCACTACCTGCCAGCCGGTAGCCACGCGATTCTAATCCCAAAGGGTTCAGGTGACGGATTCAAGGAGCGCTTTGACAAAGCAGTTGCCGGGTGGCAAAAAAATCCCGACAAACATGTTTACACTGTCAAGGCCGGAGACAACCTTTCGAGCATCGCCGAACGCTTTCAGGTACCCCTGCGGGCCCTCTTGATTTGGAACGACCTAAAAAGCAGGCATCACATACATCCCGGCGATCGGCTGATTATTTACAAGGTGGTTGAAGCAGCGATAGAAACCAACCATGATTAGTAAAAAATAATCTCAAAAGATCGCGAGTTCACAGACTTGAACGAAATGGCTCGCTTTTCGCCTTGCCTATTGCCTTGCGGTAGGCTCGTGGCAAGAAATAATTGGGGAGAAATTGCGCCGTATTTTGGTTCGCTTGTAAAACACTTCCGCCGGGATATTGTGGGAATATTTGCCCACGGATGTGACGCGCCAACTATGCAAGCAGGATATGTAATTGTTTTTATCTAGGCCCGAAATCCTACATAGGTTTAATACCTGAGACGATTTAGGGCTTACCCGGCAGAACTATTCGGTTCTTGCCGCTTTCGGGGTTGGCTCTAAAAAAAATGGCGGTGTGGCCGACCTGGCCCACCAGCTCAGCCGCCGTCCGCTGACCGAAAGCGGCGATGATATCGTTTTTCTGGTTTTTTTCCTTAAAGGCGATAAACTTGACTTTTACCAACTCGTGCTTTTTCAGCGCCGCATCCGCGTTCTGGGCTACCGGTTCGGTCAGCCCGCTCTGGCCGATAAACACCACCGGTTTAAGACCGTGGGCGAGGCCTTTGAGATATTTTTTCTGGTATCCAGTCAGCATGATCATTAACTCCGTTAACCCTTTTGCATCGCAACCCCTCCCGATATTGATTCCGGGTCGTGTTATAAAGACTGTGTAAAATAAGGTGTCCATCGAATTCGTCAAGTCGAGTGTTGTCCATAAGACTGGCAGATAAAATCGGGCGGGAGACTCTCAGGATACATTTGGAGAAAAGGCGTTTTTTTTGTTAGTGTCACGGTAAGAAATAATTCCACAAGATTGCGCCGGATTTGGGTTCGTCTACAAGGCACATCCAGCGGCGCATATCAAGATACGGGTCGGTGGATGTAACGCAGTAGACGACCCAAAAGAAAAGCAAGATGTGGAATACTTTCTTGCTGGGGCCCTTAGGTGTCTTGAAGCGTGTCGATCCCGGTGGTTTTCGAATGAGGATATGGGCTGAAACAGATGAACCCTAATGGTCGATCGGCATAAAAAAACAGTTCGGTTGAGCCGCCGACCGACCTCTTGTCAGGGGAAGCCATCCGAACTGTTTGGGGGGGAGGACATGTGTGAGCTTCTGTTGTCAAACATGCCCGGGACCTTTGTCCCTTATGTTGAAATTTGGGCCTCCGGAATGCCGTTGTTCTCAAACGATGCATAGCTGGGTTTGCTTTAAATGCCCGCCGGGAAGATGCACGCACACTCGAGAAGCCACAAACTTATTTGTTTTTAAAGAGCTGTGAGCCGTTGATCATCTTATTCGGCCTTGGCTTGTTTATATACAACAAATATGCCAAGTAATACAAAAATATACTTAATTAATAATACCGGCAAGTTATGTAAAAACCGTCGGATTTTATGGCACAGAATCCCCAAAAACTGACAAAAAGCGTCAATTTTTCTGCCAAAAAACGTCAATTAAATGGATTTGATTATCCATGCGGTATCAGCGGACTGATATCAATCAACGGCACACGTCGCCGATCATAATTCCAAACTATTGATATGAGTTTAGTAATATTGTTTCAGGTAGTTACCATTACAATTGGGAGTGGAGCGACTCGGCAGACCATAATCGTCTGAGTGACAAATTTTGTCAGACTGAATGCCAAAGGAGTCGGAGCGTCAGTCGGTCAGGCCCGCAGAACCGATGTGTCGAAGAAACAGATTCGAGAATAGCATATAATAAACCGAACGGGGATGGAAGGAGATCGTAATTACCAGCTGATGTTGGTTGAAGATGCCTCTATTTTAATGCCCCGGCAAGAAATCATTACTCAGCTTGCCTTCTTTCTGGCCCGGGGAGACCAGTAACGAACCGGTCCGACATCGACATGAACGAAATTGTCGCGCGGGTAATACCCGACACCACCGCCTTTTATGACAGTGGCAACTTTGCGCAGAGAAGCCAGGTGACCGTCTGGCAAGCGGATGTCGGCAGCTTGCCCTTTTAAATGATAACTGTTGCGGGCCGCATTTCTCCCGCTCTTGCGCAACAGTTCATTCGATTTCCGACAACGATAGCCCGAAACGACGTGAAAAGGTTCGTCGAGTCCGATTTGAATTTTAATAGTGTGTAAAAGATTAATGAGGCCGAGGTCGATCGATTTCACTTCGCCTGTCCGATGATCCCGCATGATGTGATCAATCTTTTCAAGGGCATCCGGCACATATTGTCCATTGAACCAATAGGTTGAGGTAAGGGTTTCTTCGGTTACGGGGTTGTATAGCCAAAGCGTCCTGTCTTGTGTGGTAAAATCCGGAATGGAGGCCAATGCACGAAAAGGGACGAATGCGGTGAGCCCGGAAAATATCGTCATTTTGATGAAGCGCCGCCGAACCGAGTCAATTTCCTTGATGGTTTTAGCTGGTGGAATGGCCATTCAAGATGCTCCTGTATGATCGACAGATGATGATGTGGATGTGGTATGTGTCGCCGACAAAAGAGCCAATTACACTACATTTATTTAACGGGTCGTTCGAGTATTGTTCGAAATCAGGAAGCAACAGAAAATGAAGGATCTCAATAGTTGAAAATTTGGTTATTACTAAACTAGTGGGCAAATATGTCAAGATTTTTTTGCGTGGATGCATCTGATTCAGGATGCTGTGTGCATTAATAACGCAATGTCACCGCATAATGTTTTGAATTCGGCCCTCACCGTTTTTGCTTTTACATTTCTTACCGTCGCCTCCTTAATAAAAAACGTTTTCCGATTGTCGCTGAATTCAAACGTAATGACGATGTTTTCATCGGTTTCGAGAGTTTCGCTTTTTCCGGTGTCGAATTTAACACCCGATCGGGAAAGATCTTTAACTGTGATCGCAGAGCTTTCGGGTTTTCCCTTTATTCTTTCGTGAAGAACACTTCCTTTTGCGTCAAAAAAGTGTCTCTCGAATTTTCGCCTTTCCATAATGACATTTGAGGTGTATCCGCACTTACACTTGGAAACAAAATTTCCGGCGTTGGATCTTTTAAAAAATTTTGCGACGTTTATGACTTTTTGAAAGCCGCATCGAGGGCATTCAATTAGGGTTTGATTGTCTTGCGTCAAAGCAGTTTTCGTTGAATTTTGTTCCATATCACTTTGAACTTTCAATATGTCGCGCGTTTCTGTGAATTGGACAACCTAATTTAAGCATCGGGATCATTATGGCGGCGCTGGGCTCTGTCGATCCTTATAAACCGTTTGGAAGCGCAATTATATCTGGATTAACCCTTTTAAAATAATAGTGAATTTACGATTTTTTATATTTTTACCGCATCCGTGCCCAAAAAGTCAAACTCAAAGTCGGCCGGGCTTGACGCCGTGAACAGGCCTGTAAGGTGAGGCACTCAAACCGTTTCGGCGCAAAATTCCTTGTGTATGGGTCGCGGTTTTTATATGTACTTAGGTTGAACGGTTTCCCGCCCAGGCGGGATTCAACGTTCTGGGTTGAAACGCCCTTAAACAGCTCATATCTAAATAATTCTGGCTTCATTGTGTTTATAAAACCGTTTCTGACCGGACACTATGAAGGTTTGAACTTAAAAGGGACGATGTAAAATTATTGATATGGCAAATTCAATCATTACCTCAACAGGCAGTTATCTTCCATCCGAGATAATACCCAACGAGTTCTTTCTCCGCAACGAATTCTATGGGTCTGACGGCTATAAATTCAGCCGCCCCAACGCCGATATCATTAAAAAGCTCTTTGAAATTACAGGCATTAAGGAAAGGCGCTATGTGACCGAAGAGCTTTCGACCTCGGACATTTCCTTCTTGGCCGCAGAGCAGGCACTGGAGGGTTTGGACAGGGAAAGCCTCGACTATATCATCGTAGCTCAAAATTTTGGAGACATGCAGGCGGACAACATCAGAACGGACATGGTCCCCACGATTGCCTCGCGGGTGAAACACAAGCTGAAAATCAAGAATCCGTACACCATCGCCTTCGACATTCCCTTCGGATGCCCGGGTTGGCTGCAGGCGATGATCACGGCCGACTACATCATCAAATCGGGTGATGCACAACGGATCCTCGTGATTGGTGCTGAAATTTTGTCACGCGTCTCTGATCCGCATGATGTTGACAGCATGATCTACGGCGACGGTGCCGGTGCGACCCTGCTCGAGGCCACCGATCGAGATGCGGGCATCCTCTCGCATGTCTCCCGTTCGGATACTCATGACAATGCCTATCTTTTGTTTCTCGGAAAATCATACAATCGTCAACACAACAGTGATGACCTTTACATCAAGATGCACGGGCATGAAATTTACAAATATGCCGTGCGTACCGTGCCGGAAGTTGTCCGAAAAAATCTCGATAAAGCCGGACTCGGCATCGAGGACATCAAGAAAATTCTGATCCACCAGGCGAATGAAAAGATGGACGAGGCGATCGTCAAAAGGCTTTTCAAACTGTACAGCAAAGAAGAGGTTCCTGCCGGGATCATGCCCATGATGATTTCCTGGACCGGCAACAGTTCGGTCGCTACGCTGCCGACGTTGTTGGACTTGATCCGACGCGGCAAGCTCGACAGTCACAAACTGAATTCAGGAGACATTATCGTCTTTGCCTCCGTCGGCGCAGGAATGAATATAAATTCAATGGTCTACCGCATGCCTTGAAACGGTAAAACCGATGCCCTGTTTGAATTCCGTTCCATAGGTCAAATCGTGTATTCGAATTTGCCGCTTTCACCAGCATTTATCTTGTTCAGAGCGCCTATCGCCTGATCCATTCCGCCGCAATTATTCAGCGAGCCCATAGATTCACATCTCCCCAGCATCCTGCGACGCCGGCAGCACTTTTTCGATGCCTGCAGTATGGGCACCGCCTTCTCACCCCAATTTTGTTTCTTTACGGTTGACATCATCGGTCGCTGCAAGTAGCCAAAAATTTTAAATGGCAAGACGCCGTTTAACAATTGACATACTTATTGCGAGAATGTATGTAGTGCCATTATATCGCCGTACTACACAACATATTGTGTTAGGGTTCTTATTTTTGGAGGAGGAATGATTCATGGTTGACTTGTCCCGCGAATTTATCCGTGACCACCTGGCGGATTCCGCCGTCATTTTCCAGAGAGGGGTCCACCTGTTTGAACACGGCTCCTTCGTGTTGAAGCAAGCCGATATGGACAAGGGCTGGTTTGCCTACGAAATGGATGGAAACTACGGGGATTACACCATCCGGATCCAACTTGCCGACGACAAGCTGGAGACCTCGTGTGATTGTCCCTATCCGGGCATCGGCTGCAAGCATACCGTGGCGGCCCTGCTCGATACTCGGGGTGTGGTCCAGCGCTGGCGGCAAACATCCGGCAGCATCACCACTCCACCGGTCGAGGAGCCGTATCTGGCACCCGAGGAAATCAGGCAGCAGGCGCTTGAAGACCGCAAACGCCGCGCCCGCAACGAGGCCTTTAGCGTGACGGAAGGTGAAATGCTTAAGGGTGAGCACCTGCTGGAAACGACCTCCGGCCGGCAATATATCGTTACCCTGCATGATCCGGCCAACGGACAGGGTCACTGCAATTGTCCGGATTTTATAACCAACCGCATCGGAACCTGCAAGCATTTAATTTTTCTTGTGAATTATCTAAAAAAGAAACGCGGCTTCAAAAAACAAGCCGCCCGCGAGCGATTCCCTTTCGTGGATGTTTACTGGGACTCTGTCAATAATCAGCCCCGGGTGTTTGCGGAACGGCCGTTGACCAAGATAAAAAGCCCGGATGGCCTGCTGTCCAAGTGTTTCAGTCCGGATGGCCTGTTTGCCGGCAAAGAGCTTTCGGATCTTCTGCCCTTGCTCAACCGTCTAAACGGCAACAAGCGCATTCGCGTTCAGGAAACTTTGCTGGACCGACTGGACGGGTTTTTGCAGGAAAAGCAGATGGCCGAACTGGCCCATCGTGTCAGCCCCCCGGCGATCAAATTAAAAACCCGACTCTATCCCTACCAGGAATCAGGTATTGAATTCGGCCTTTTTAAAAAAGCCGCACTCATAGGCGATGAAATGGGGCTTGGCAAAACGCTTCAAGCGATCGCGCTATCAATACTGAAAAAGGAAATATTCGGTTTCGAAAAAGTCTTGGTGATCACGTTGGCATCGCTCAAGGAACAGTGGAAGCGAGAAATAGAACGCTTTAGTGATGAAAAAGCCATCATCATCGCCGGTACCCCGTTTCAACGCCAGGTCCTCTATGCGAAAAAAGAGAGTTACTTCAAAATAACCAACTATGAAGCCGTTCTCAGAGACGTGACGGTCATCTCACACCTCAAACCGGACCTGATAATTCTGGATGAAGCCCAGCGGATCAAGAATTTTTCCACGAAAACCGCCGATGCGGTCAAACGGATCCCCAGAAACCACGCCCTTGTACTCACAGGGACTCCACTGGAAAACAAGCTGGAAGATGTCTATTCCATCGTTCAATTCCTCGATCCCCATTTTCTTTCCCCTCTCTGGCGCTTTGCGGCCGACCATTTCATGCTCAGCCGTCACAAAAAGGGCAAAATTCTCGGTTATCGGAATCTGGATCGGCTGCACGAGCAGCTCAAATCTCTCGTGATTCGCCGCCGCAAGGAGCAGGTGCTTTCCGATCTTCCGGATGAAATGGTGAATAACTACTATATCGACCTGCACGACGAACAGCTCAAAATTCACAACGGGTATCTGCAGTCTCTGCTTCCGCTCATAAACAAAAAATACCTCACGCCCATGGACCTGCGGCGTATTCAGGAACTTTTGTTGCGGATGCGGATGGTCTGCAACTCCACTTATCTGATCGACCGCAAAACCCACATATCGCCCAAACTCAAAGAGCTAGAGGGCGTTGTCGATGAACTGGTCGTACAGAGTCAGCGCAAGATGGTAATTTTCAGCGAATGGACCACAATGACCTTTCTCATCGCCCGCCACCTTTCCGACGCCGGAATTCCTTTTGTGGAGTTGTCCGGAAAGATACCGGTAAAAAAACGGCAAGCCCTGATTGACGAATTTACCCACAACCCGGATTGCAAAGTCTTTCTTTCAACAGATGCCGGCGGTACCGGTCTCAATCTGCAGGCGGCGGATTGTGTGGTCAATTTCGAACTTCCCTGGAACCCCGCTAGGCTCAATCAACGCATCGGCCGGGTTAACCGCATCGGTCAGAAGAGTCGCTGCGTCAACGTGGTCAATTTGATTTCCAAAAACAGCATTGAGGAAAAAATCCTGGCCGGTATTCAACTGAAAACCGACCTGTTCAACGGCGTTTTTGAAGGCGGACCGGATATGGTTGAATTTTCCCATGAAAAACGCACCGAACTGTTGAACCGGCTGCGGGAAATGATGGGCGAAGAACCTGTTCTGCCGATCCGGGAGTCCCGCTCTTCGGAGGACGTTCCGGAAGATACCCCCCATTACT
>Ga0272441_10002024_pt1 | contig 42180 bp, 28 predicted proteins | sample SSMProp6N_FD_193582 | JGI IMG/M metagenome (GOLD analysis project Ga0272441, IMG submission 193582) | Marine sediment archaeal communities from Little Sippewissett salt marsh, Falmouth, MA, United States - SSM-Prop-6N | ecosystem: Environmental > Aquatic > Marine > Wetlands > Sediment ...
TTAATAACGTTGGTAAACACAGATGACGGGCCACAGAAAACATCGTCCTCAAGAATTACTCCTTCGAAGACCGATACGTTATTTTCTATCTTTACATTGTTGCCAACGATAACCCCACCGGCAACAAATACATTCTGACCGACAACGCAATTACGGCCAACAGTGGCTTTATCCATTATATGCGAAAAATGCCAGACCTTTGTCCCTTTCCCAATCGTTGCCGACAGTTCAACCACACTGCTGGGATGGATAAAATAGCCACTGTTTTCTTTATCCAGTTTAATTATCCTACCATCCTGCTCCAGTGATTCCTGGCAGGCATTGAGAACACTGAGAACCTGAAGGCCCTTATCCCCATCAACACGCGGCTTACTTCGATTCTCCACGCAGTTGATAAAATCACTGCACTCATTTTTTAATGGTTCATCTTGAGAAATCGCTATAACCTCCGGCTCTTTTCGCCGCGGTACCGGTAATCTATCTATCCACTCGATATCATGAGCATAGAGCCGCAGTTTATTTATAGCTTCAGTATCATCGAACTCCGCCATTTTCTTACTGCCAACTACAACCAGGCGTTGCTCTTTAAACGGGTGCAGCCAGCTCACAAAGATATGTGCCCCGATACCGTCTCTAAAACTCATAGTAGTGAGTGTCACATCAGCAATTTCAGGATGCAGGTAGTTGCCGCCATGAGAAGAAACTTCCAGCGGCGTTTCCCCATTGAGAAGCAGCAGTACAACAGAAATGTCATGAGGGGCGAAACTCCAGAGGATATTCTCCTCGGTTCGAAATTTCCCCAGATTCAGCCTGTTAGAATAAATATAGTGAATCTTCCCCAACTGTCCGCTATCGATAAGCTCCCTGAGTTTAATAACAGCGGGGTGGTACTCCAACAGGTGTCCTACCATCAGCAGTTTGCCCCTATCCCTGGCAAGCTCAACAAGTTCCTGTCCCTCCTCCACCTTCAAGGCAAGTGGTTTTTCAACGAAAACATCTTTATCCGCCAGCAAGGCTTCCCTGGCTAACGAATAATGGGTTGCCGCAGGGGTGGAAATTGCCAATCCTGCTATCTCTTTATCATCGAGTACTTTCTGATAGCTGGATTGCGTCTTTGCATCGGGATAACGCAGGGCAAACTCCTGCAGTATTTCTGGTCGGTCGTCGCATATGGTATGCAACGCTCCCAGTTCATTAAAATTCCGCACCAGGTTCTTACCCCAGTATCCACAGCCGATTACCGCTATGTTTTTATTCAATATACTCCCTCTCCCAATCTTACAATGCTCTTCTGTTTCAAATCGCAGGTGGCGCCACGGGTATCGAATAACAGGCTGGCTTTGTCCGCTATATCACTGAGGTTATAACAACTATGATCAGTAGCCAGCACTATACAATCCAGAGCAGCCAGTTCTGCTTTTTCAAGATCAATAGAATTCAGGGTATGCTGAGCAAGCCTTAATTGAGGAACATAGGGATCATTATAGCTTACCTTTGCTCCCCTTTCCTCGAGCAGTTGAATTACCTTAAGAGACGGTGACTCCCTGGAATCGGCAACATCTTTCTTATAAGCAACACCAAGTACTAAAACACCGGCATTACGCAGGCTTTTACCCTGGTGATTCAACGCCTCCATAATATGTTCCACCGCATAATAGGGCATATGTTCGTTGATTTCCGCAGCAAGCTCTATAAACCTGGTATGAAAATCATATTCTCGCGCTTTGCTGGCAAGATAATACGGGTCCAATGGAATACAATGACCGCCAATACCAGGACCGGGAGTAAAAGGCATAAAGCCAAAGGGCTTGGTAGAAGCAGCATGTATAACCTGCCAGACACTGATATTCATTCGCTCACAGAGATGTGCGAGCTCGTTTACCAGAGCGATATTCACACTCCGGAAGACATTTTCGAATAGTTTGGTCATTTCAGCTATTTCAGGGGAGGCAACCGGAACGACTTCTCCGGCAACCTGACTGTACAACAGGGCTGCAACTTCAGTAGACTCCATATTAATGCCACCGACTATTTTAGGGGTATTTTTAATGCTATAGCTCTTGCTTCCGGGGTCGACTCTCTCAGGTGAGAAGGCAAGATAGAAATCCGAACCACCCTTTAGTCCCGAACTCTCCAGAATTGGTAATAACACCTCCCTGGTTGTACCGGGGTAGGTCGTGCTTTCCAAAACTACCAGTTGCCCTTTCCTGAGCCGTACAGATATCTCCTTTGCCTCGCTTATTACATAAGAGAGGTCGGGTTCGCGGGTTTTAGTTAATGGAGTAGGTACACAGATACATATAGCATCCATATCAGCAAGCCTATTTTGGTCAATAGTGGCCCCCAGCTTGTTATCCTCTAACATGGACGACAGAGCTGCGTCTGAAATATCTGCAATATACGATTTGCCCTCGTTAATACGGTCTACTCTCTGCTGCTGGATGTCAAATCCCAGCACGGTAAAGCCCGCTTCGGAAAAAGATACTGCCAGCGGAAGTCCAACATAGCCAAGTCCTACTATCCCTATCCTGGCAGACTTATCTTTAATTCTATTCATTAAATCCAACAAAACTCTCTCCTCGAATTTTGGTGAGTCCTGTGCTTTAAAATTCTAAATACTTAAAAAATCGCCCTTTTCTATAGTCTTGTTTTAAGTTCTTCACTTCGTTCATTTGAATTTGTTTAGAGTTTAGATAGTAGTATTTAGTCTTTCCCCCATCAACTTCCAGTATATTCGAAGATTTTTATGTAAGCCTGGTTATTCGTTGTCTGTGGCGATGAATATATCAGTTCATAGCTTTGCATCTCTGCCAATGATATCGGGCTGACAAATGGATTGTTATTGCCAAGCTCATAGTTTCCTGTTTGCTGGTTTGCGATGTATGCCTCGGCATCCTCATTACTATTAAACGCCCATGAGCCAACAACTTTCTTAAACTGTTGTCCTTCATTGCTCGTTTCCCACTGCCATGAAATAACTATAGCTGCGTTTTCCGATGGAGCTACAGCTTTCCCATCGAAGTTATACAGGCGAACAACAGCAGTCTGATAGTAACTGGGGAAGAAAAAGGATATCTGTTGCATCCCACCATCTTCCTTCGGTACGTAGAAAGTATCGAAGTAATCAGCAGGATTCGCTCCGGCCCATGTCGGCATTGCATAGAATTTCGAGGTCGGCATAGGATAATCGATTACAACATATTTAGAGCCCATTTCGTCCAGTACCAGATTCGCCGATTCTTCATCCTGTGCAGTTAGAAAAGTACCAGCCTCTTTACGGTTGCTACCTCCTGGATTCGAATTCGGTATGCGACGAGAGATGTTCGTTATCCAGTATCCATAGTCCCACCACGACATTACTCCGTAGGCAGTATCAGGATATTCAAATGGAGTTTCATATAACTCATAATACGAATCAGGGTCACCAAGCGGCTCCGGACTATTCTCCCCAAACCATCTCAGTGCATCATACCATGCATGATTAATCAGAGTTGGCTCACTTGCCAGAGACTGCATCAGTTTAACTTTGAGTTGGAGTGGATGTCCAAATACATCAACCGGATGTCCAAACAATACCGTACCAGTCTTAATACCCGGTAATCCAATGCTGGGGAAGAATATAAAGAAAAAGATAAAGATTGCCGCTACTACTACCTTTGCCCAAATAATCCACCTTTGAGGAATTGTTTTTTCTCTTACCGTTTCTCCAGTCCTTTGTTTCCTTCGCCTTTCAGCTCTGGAAACATAAACGGCTTTTGCAGCTTTTATCGCTTTTAGTTTTAGCGTGTTTATCCCTGCCAGTGTCAGGATTTTCCATGATATGTATCCCATAAGTAACGCAGCACTGATAGTGAAATAGTCTCCGAAACGACGTTGTGCCAACACCGCTGCCAGTGCTGCTATACTCCATATCAGAAAAAGAAGCCTTTCATGCATTCGCCTCCTCAAAACGTCATACACAAGTAGACCAATAGCGATAAATGCTAGGAAGAAGGAGGTAGTGAAGTTGAACCAGGCTATATCCCAGGAGAAGTCACCAAAAGGGTACAGCAGTGGCTGTACTTCCTGAATAGTAAGTGAGGCACCGCCAGGAGTGAAAGGACTAAATCGGCTCAGCAGTGCATTAAGTAAAGAAGGATTAATAATACGCAAAGCAACCAGCCCAATCACAGCGATGCCTAACAGTATAGGCAGGTAATACACAGCTTTAATATTTTTCCGCAATGTAAATCGTGAGAGAAAGTACAGCAATGGCGATGCCAGCATGGCAACCAACAGCGATACAATATATTGGCCTGCTGAGCCAACTCTAACCATATAAGGGAGATAAATAATCAAAGCAATCATGAAATAGGGAATGCTTACACTACACAGAGATATGTCTGATTCTCCATTAAGATGGTCCATGATGCCCTGAATAACCAGGTAGACAAATAGAATGAATATCAATAAGAGAACACCTTTCCATGAAAGGAGATGCATTCCCAGAAAGGCTCCTCCAATCAGGCTGTAGATAAGTGGTTTGATAAAATCAGACCAGTTACGCTGTAACAGGTTGTTCAAAGATAGTTTTCTTTCCCTGGCCCGTCGTATAGCCATGATAAAGAACAACATGGATGCGGTGAAAAGGAGACTATCGACCACATGGTGGTCAGCAAATCCCAGGAGTGAGCGATTTAAAAATTCTCCGGGAAGTATGATGAGTAATGCTGCTGACAGCAATCCCACCCATTTATTGACAAGTTCCTTCCCAATAAAAAATACCGCCACCACTGTCAGGGTACCCAGGATAGGAGGTATATATGCCCCTATGGTTTCTACAGTATGTGTATCTACCGAACCAAAGGTGAATAGCCGGACGATAGCTGCGCCAAGAAAAACGAAAAAGGGTTGAGCAAGAACTGCTCCTCCATCAGGGAACACCTTATATGGGTCAAATGCATTGACATGTGGAAAATTATGAACTGCGTTCTCAATATGCCGTATAAAGTAATACGGATCGGTCCCTCTGAACCAGACCTCTCCGTCTACAAATATCTTTTCGTATGGTATCTTGACACGTATGTATAGAGATAGTCCGACTATGACTAGTAATGCTACTATGGCTACTATATTTTGCCAGTTAAGCTTCTTCTTTAATTCTTTTGCATTCATAATACTATTCCATCCAGAGAACCCTGTTACTTGTATTCTTCCTGTATATAATACAACTTTACATCACTTCAGCTTGATAATTCAATGATTTCAAAGATACAGGAACAAGTCGATGTATCGTTTATCAATCAATGCCCGTCAAACTGAACTATGACCAGCCAGGCAGTGCTATAATTCCATTCACATTACATGATTGAAGAGATTATTAATAAACTACTTACTCTGAATATCCCTCACGAGTTGATAGTTGTTACGGTTGCCACTTTACCTATAGCCGAGCTTCGGGGGGCATTACCCCTGGCCATCAACCAGTTTCATATACCATGGTACGAGGCATTTTGTCTTTCTGTAATTGGAAATATGATACCAGTGCCAGTACTCCTGTTGTTTTTGGACCCTTTAGCCAGAGCTGCTAGCCATGTAGAGATAGGACGCAGGTTCATCTGTTGGGTCTTTGAACATGCCAGGAGACAGGGTAAAGCTATAGAAAAATATGAACGACTCGGTTTAATCTTGTTTGTCGCCATTCCACTTCCGGTAACCGGTGCCTGGACTGGTTCGATAGCAGCCTTCCTGCTTGGTATGAAATTTCGGCCTTCTTTCATATCTATCCTTTTAGGTGTAATTATCGCAGGGGTGATTGTTAGTAGCCTGTGCTTGCTAGGCTGGATTGGAGCCATAATCGCAGGAATTGGATTATTTGCTGCTGTAGCTCTGAGATGGTGGAAAAATTAACAAAGTTTGTTTTGACAGTCCCTCAGATATAGAAGTATAATCCACGTAATATGCGAATAAAATTAAAGGCGGAACAACTTGCCTATTTAGCTCAGAGACTTCCTTTTGAGGTTATGCTGGACCATGCACGTGATGTGAAAGGTTTTCTCGACATTCTGGGTAAAGATATGCCATGGGAAGAAACAGGGTTGAGTAAGTTTGGTAATCCCATTAAAAAGCCAAGCCGAGTAGCTTTCTCTGTTCTTTCTACAGACGGAGGCTATGTTTGTGATGTACATCCTGCCTTTGCCTGCTATATTTCCAGTCTTTTGCATGATGACACTAAGTCGGAGTCATAATCCTGTATGGGCCGTTAGCTCAGTTGGCAGAGCACCTGACTTTTAATCAGGGTGTCGTGGGTTCGATCCCCTCACGGCCTACCAGAAATTAAAAATCGCTAGCTAATCCATAGCTAACTAAAACCACCCGAAATCATGGTGTTTTTTTATTGCATCCGCGAAACCATCATCCTTGCATCTGTATTCTAGAAAACTTATCTCACTACTTATCTGTCGGTCAAACATAAACAAAGTGAACCGAGAATAAGCTCAACAGCCACTACTAATACCTTATACATCTTTTTTTATAGAGAATAACTATAAACTACTTTCTGATATCTACGACCCATTGTAATCCACATGGTTAGCTGGAATATACTATTGACTTGAACATAATATCAAGGTATAACCAACGATTATTATTGAGAAATAGAAAGATAGGGGCACTAATTATATTATGACTGAGTATACAGAAGGTCTAATAAGAGTAGTCATTAACGGAGTATTACCAGAAATAGATTGTGGTCTCTACCCTGTAAAAAGGAACATCGGTGATAGGGTAATCGTAGAAGCAGATATTATTGCAGATGGACATGACAAGCTCTATGCCGTTCTCTTATACCGCAGAGATAAAGATAATAAATGGACCAAGGTACCAATGAAATTCATCGAGAATGATCGCTGGCGTGGTTCTTTTATAGTTTCCAGCTTGGGACGATATCAATATACAATCAAAGCTGGAGTAGATAGGTTTGAATCGTGGAAAGATAAACTAATCAGGAAATTAAAGGCAAGGCAGTATACTTATGTTGATTTCCTTGAGGGGGCTCTTCTTATAGAAGAATCGCTTCAACGGACAGCCAATCAAGACACCCTTACCTTAAGTGAAGCTATAAACACTTTACGCTCTAAAGACGGTTCAAGAGCAGCCAAAATAAAAACTGCACTAAGTTATAAGACCGGCGGACTTATGGCTAAATACGTTGACAGGCGATTTGATACTACATATGCAAAAATATTAGAGGTAATAGTGGATAGTAGACAGGCGTGTTTTAGCAGCTGGTATGAGATGTTCCCCAGGTCCTGTGCTTCTGAGTCAGGCCAGCATGCCACATTTAATGACTGTTATAACCGACTTCCTTACATTGCAGACATGGGTTTTGACATAGTATACCTGCCTCCGATACATCCTATTGGTCAAACTAATCGAAAAGGAAAAAACAACGCTATCAAGGCACACTTGATTGATCCTGGCACTCCGTGGGCTATTGGGGCGGAGTCTGGTGGACACAAAGCAGTGCATCCGGAACTAGGTACACTTTCAGAATTTCGAGAATTTGTAAGTAAAGCAAAAGATTTCAACATAAAGGTGGCCATCGATCTGGCTTTTCAATGCTCACCTGACCATCCCTATGTTAAAGAGCATCCAGAATGGTTTCGCAGGCGACCTGACAATTCGGTGCAGTATGCCGAAAATCCGCCAAAAAAATATCAGGATATTTATCCCCTCTTTTTTGAGAGCGAGAAGTGGAATGAATTATGGGAGGAACTAAAAGACATCGTATATTTCTGGATAAAGCAGGGAATACATATCTTCAGGGTCGATAATCCTCACACGAAGCCATTTGCTTTCTGGGAGTGGCTGATTTCGCAGGTTAAAAAGGACTATCCAGATGTAATATTTCTGGCGGAGGCTTTCACCCGCCCTAAGATAATGTATCACCTGGCGAAGATCGGATTCAGCCAATCTTATACTTACTTTACCTGGCGGAATCTCAAATGGGAAATAATCCAATACTTCAATGAACTTACTCAGACTGATGTCAAAGAATTCTTTCGACCAAATCTATGGCCGAATACACCTGATATCTTGAGCGATTACTTACGAGATGGAGGGCGTCCTGCTTTTATCACACGTCTTATACTAGCAGCAACGCTTGGAGCGAGTTACGGGATTTATGGTCCACCTTTCGAACTCTGTGAAAATCGCCGTAAGGACACGACCAGTGAAGAATATATGGATTCTGAAAAATACGAGTTAAAAAACTGGGACGTAAATGATGGAGTCAGCTTGAAAAACATTATTGCAAAAGTCAATTCCGTTCGAAGACAGAATGCTGCTCTTCAGAGCAACCTTAACCTGGAATTTCATGAAACAGATAATGATCAACTCATTTGCTACAGCAAGCACACTGAAGACTACTCTAATACTCTGGTGATGATAGTAAACCTTGATTATCGCTATCAACAATCAGGTTGGATTACCATTCCCCTGGAAAAGTTGGGGCTTCATGATGACCAAAATTACCAAGTACATGATCTTCTGGATGATGCTGTTTATCAGTGGAAGGGAGATAGAAATTTTGTTGAACTAAATCCATTTAAAATGCCCGCGCATATTTTCAATGTACGACAGATTATCCTCTAGTACTCAGCCTACAAAGTTCTAGACAAGAAGGAGGATTTAATGGCTACAAGTAATAAAAGGTACTTCTGGCGAAATGATGACCCACTATGGTATAAGGATGCAATTATTTATGAATTACATCTACGGGCTTTCTACGATAGTAATGGCGATGGAATTGGGGACCTCCCTGGTCTGATACAAAAACTGGACTATCTTCAGGACCTTGGAGTTAATACTATCTGGCTGCTGCCATTTTATCCTTCACCTCTTAAAGATGACGGTTATGATATAGCCAACTATACCGCTATCCATGATTCATATGGGACTATTAGTGATTTTAAAAATCTGATCAGGGAAGCAAACTATCGAGGACTCCGAATTATAACGGAGCTTGTTCTTAATCATACATCAGACCAGCACCCGTGGTTTCAGCGGTCTCGCCGTTCTCCCAGCAATAGCCAATGGAGAAACTTCTACGTATGGACTAACAGCCTGGACAAATACAGGGAAGCAAGAATTATCTTTAAGGACTTTGAAACATCAAACTGGACTTGGGATTCTGTAGCTGGCGCATATTACTGGCATCGTTTCTATTCTCATCAGCCTGATTTGAATTATGACAGCCCTATGATGCGTCAAGTCATTACACGTGCTGTAAACTTTTGGCTTGGTTTAGGAGTTTCCGGACTACGGCTTGATGCCGTGCCTTATCTATACGAGCGTTCTAAAACCAATTGCGAAAATTTACCCGAGACACATAACTTTCTCAAACGATTACGGCATCAGATTGATGAAAAATTTCAAAATAGATTATTGCTTGCTGAAGCAAATCAGTGGCCAGAGGATGCTGCTGCTTATTTTGGAGCAGGTGATGAGTGCCACATGGCATATCATTTCCCGCTCATGCCTCGTATGTTTATGGCTATTCGAATGGAAGACAGATTTCCTATTATAGATATTCTTCAAAATACACCAATTATTCCAGATACTTGCCAGTGGGCCCTGTTTTTACGAAACCATGACGAACTAACACTTGAAATGGTAACAGATGAGGAACGCGATTATATGTACAGGATATATGCACATGACGCCCAGGCTCGTATCAATCTTGGCATTCGTCGACGTTTAGTCCCTTTGCTTAATAACGATCATAAAAAAGTTGAACTTCTTAAAGGGCTTCTTTTTTCTCTTCCCGGTACGCCGGTAATTTACTACGGCGATGAGATTGGTATGGGAGATAACTTCTATCTGGGTGATCGGAATGGAGTCCGTACTCCTATGCAGTGGAGTTCGGATCGAAACGCTGGATTCTCACGTGCAAATCCTCAACGATTGTATCTTCCAACTGTAATTGACCCGGAATATCACTACGAAGCTATTAATGTAGAGGCACAGCAGAGCAATCCAGATTCACTTCTCTGGTGGATTAAACATCTTATTGCATTCAGGAAGAAGTATATGGCACTTAGCCGGGGAACTCTGGAATTCCTTTTTCCTGAGAATCGTAAAGTACTGTCATTTATTAGATGTTACAAAGATGAAATAGTTCTAGTTGTAGCCAATCTTTCACGCTATGCACAATATACCAGTCTCGATTTAAGCACTTATTTAGGGAAAGTACCAGTAGAGGTTTTTGGTCAGACTTATTTCCCGCCTATTGAGCAAGCACCATATCAAATTACCCTGGGCCCCTATGCCTTTTACTGGTTTTCCCTTAAAAATAGAGAGCCAGAGAGAATTGATTTGACACCTCCAGAAAAGAAAACATCAATACCGATTTTAACACACACTGGGAAATGGGAAGACCTGTATAAACGAAATAGTAAAGGTATGCTTGAATCAGCATTAATAAATTACATTAATAAACAACGATGGTTTGCCGGTAAAGGACGCATAATCTTATCATATGAAATTCAAGATGCTGTTCCGATATCTATTGATACTTCAATAGTCCATTTTATTCTATTACAGGTTGAATATTCTGAAGGCGAACCTGATAATTACCTTATTCCTGTAACTTTCGCTATAGATGAAAAAGCAAGGCTTCTAATGGAGCAATCATCCCAATATATTATTGCTAATCTAAAACTGAAGGATAATGAGAAACCCGCTATCCTTTATGATGCAATTGCCGAGCCCGCATTTCATAATGCTATTTTAAAAGCCATGTCCCGGAGACGCAGCTTTAAAGGTAAAAAAGGCGATATGTCTGCATCTTATATCCGTAAAGTATTTTATCCATTGTATCGCTCTATTGGTGAAGATCAGAAATCTTATGTCCTTAAAGGGGAGCAGTCTAATACATCTATTGTCTATGATGATAAATTCAAACTAAAGCTCTATCGTCGCCTCGAAGAAGGGATTAGTCCTGAAGTAGAAATAGGATTATTTCTGAACGATGTAAAGACTTTTTCAAATTCTCCGTCAGTAGCAGGAGTCCTCCAGTATAATCCGAGAAAGAGAAGCCAACCCATAACCTTGGGTATTCTTCATGAATATGTGCACACTGAGAGTGACGCCTGGGAATATACTCTTGATTCATTGAAACGTTATTTTGAAAAGGTACTTGCAGGTCCTGGAGTAAATGCACCTCATTCCCTAAGTCATTCGTTGCTGGATATCTGCAAGGAAGATATTCCATTGATAGCAGAAGATACTATTGGTCACTATCTTGCATCAGCAGAGCTCTTGGGGCAGCGTACAGCAGAGCTTCATCAAGCACTTGCATCTGAGATTGAGAACCCGGATTTTGTCCCAGAACCATTCTCAATAACCTACCAGAGATCTTTATACTATGGAATGAGGAGATTTAGCATAGATGTATTACGACTACTAGGACTCAAATTAAAGCAACTTCCAGAGGATGCACAAAAAAATGCAAATACAATTATTAAGCAACAGAATATTCTTATAGGACATCTCAGGGAGTTAACCAGACAAAAAATTACAGGAATGCGTATACGATGTCACGGAGATTACCATCTTGGACAGGTACTGTATACAGGTAACGACTTTTATATTATTGACTTTGAAGGAGAACCAGCACGACATCTGGGAGAACGTAGAATTAAAAGATCTCCTCTTAGAGATGTAGCAGGGATGATACGCTCTTTTCATTATGCAACTCATGCCGCACTAAGAGCCCAGAGTTTTATAGACCTTCAACCGGAACAGATTGACTTGCTAAAGGAATGGGCTTCTGTATGGTACTGCCGGGTCTCAGCAACCTATTTAAACTCTTATATGAAATATATGACAGAAGCCTCAATATTGCCACAAGAGACAGAAGGAATAGAGGTCATATTAAATTCATATCTTATCGAGAAGGCTATTTATGAAATAAATTATGAACTAAATAATCGTCCAAGCTGGGTTGAATTACCACTGGAGGGTATACTACAAGTATTAGGCCTCACCAATGAGAGTCCTGACGGTGAGAAAAAAGAAGCTGATAAATAAACATACCCTTGCCTGTCATACCAGGTAATCATGTAGACAGGCAAAGATGAAAGGAATTATAAAGAGGTAAACGTGAGTAAATTCCATTCCATTCGATTACTGCAGAAGCTTGCTCATCTCTATGGAATACAGACAGCATACTATGATGTAGCACAACACCGAAAGCAAGCTTCACCTGAATCACTACTAGCTGCTCTTAAAGTGCTAAACGCTCCAGTCGAAAATTGCACAGATATAGTACCTGCCTTGAGAGAAAGGCGATATCAAATATATAAGAAACCATTACAGCCAATCATTGTTGCATGGAATGGAGAACTTCATTCAACGGAAATTACAATCCCGTACACTCAATCCAATTTTAATGTACATTGCCAGCTCAGTTTAGAGAATGGTGAAATCAAACAATGGATTCAGCATCTCTCAGATGGCGAATTATCTGCAATAAAAGATTTAGAAGGCTCTCGATTTATTGCAATAAAAATACCACTGTCCATTACCTTGCCAATAGGCTACCACCGGTTATTGATAGAACTAGATGGAAAGTTTCACGAGAGCATGGTTATTTCAGCTCCCACCAAGGCTTACAGCTCTACACAAGATATTGGGATTCATAAATGGGGCATTTTTACCCCATTGTATTCACTCCATAGCAACGAGAGTTGGGGTTCAGGTAGTTACTCTGATCTCAACAAGCTCAAGGAATGGTCTAAAGATATGGGAAGCCAGGTCATTGCCACACTACCGCTACTGCCATCTTTTATGGATTATATTTATGATCCCAGTCCATATTTACCAATCAGTCGCTTATTATGGAATGAATTTTTTCTTAATATCAATAAAATCCAATGCTTGCACAATTACTCATCTACTAAAGATGTAATAGAATCAGAATCATTTCAAAATGAGATTAGACTACTTAATAATTTAGAGTTGGTAGATTATAAACGACAGATGGCCCTGAAACGTACAGCCCTGGAATTATTCAGTCGTAATTTCTTCAGTGAAGAGACCGAACTGAAGGATGATTTCTACCAATTTGTTAAAGCCAATCCAAATGTTGAAGAATATGCCTGCTTCCGAGCAACCGGTGAGAAACAGGGGACCACATGGCGATCATGGTCTCAACGACTAAAGAAAGGGTCTCTGACTGAAAGTGATTACGATTTAGCTAATAAGCAGTATCATCTTTATGTCCAATGGCTGGCTCATAAGCAGATGACTGATATTACCAGTGGTGAAACAAAAGATGGGGTTCAGCTTTATCTAGACTTACCAGTCGGAGTCCATCCTGATGGTTATGATGTATGGCGTGAGCGTGATATCTTTATTACAGAAGCATCTGCAGGTGCACCACCTGACACTCTATTTACAAAAGGACAAAACTGGGGGTTCCCTCCACTAAATCCACATACAATCAGGGAAAACAAATATCAGTATGTAGTAGACTACCTGCGTCACCACCTTAAATATGCCAGTATTCTTCGTATTGATCATGTCATGGGGCTGCATCGCCTTTTTTGTATTCCTGCAAGGCTACAATCCAGTGAAGGTATTTATATACGGTATAATGCTGAAGAATTCTATGCAATCCTCTCTCTTGAATCTCATCGTCATAAAGTAATTCTCGTTGGTGAAGACCTTGGTATCGTACCTTCCTGCGTCAGGGCATCAATGAGAAAGCATGGCCTCTATAATATGTATGTAGCACATTATGAACTTGCTTCAAATATTCAGAAAGGACTGCCACAGCCACATGCTCATTCTGTTGCAAGCCTGAATACGCATGACATGCCACCATTTGCTGCTCTTTGGCAAGGACTTGACATTGATGAGAGGTTAGGATTTGGCTTTTTAAACACATCGGGAGCAGAAAAGGAGAGAAAAGAAAGGGATGATCTTAAACAGGCCTTACTTCATTTTCTTCGTGGTAAAGGATCACTCGGATTATATCAAAAGTCTATCATTTCAGTTCTAAAAGCTTGTCTATACTTTCTGGCCGCAAGTCCAGCCGAGATACTCCTGATTAACCTTGAGGATTTATGGTTGGAAACAAAATCACAGAATATACCGAGTACTAATACCGAGCATCCTAACTGGCGGCGCAAGACGCGTTATTGCCTGGAAAAAATATTCTATATGTCTCAAGTAACTGATATATTGAAGAGAATAAATAAAGTACGGAAAAATAAGAATGTTATTAATTGAAATAATGAGAATAACCGGAACAGAGTAATATGACTTTACAGAAACATAGTTCAGAAGAAAAAACAAAGTCAATCCTGCTAACTGATAATGATCTTTATCTTTTTAATGAAGGCTCTCACTTCCGCTTATATGAAAAGCTGGGAACACATTCTGTACAGGTAAATGGTCAAAATGGAATATATTTTGCAGTATGGGCCCCAAATGCCAGACAGGTTTCAGTCATTGGTGATTTTAATAACTGGAATAAAGAGAGTCATCCATTAAGATCCAGAGGAAAATCAGGAATATGGGAAGGAATAATTACTGAGGCGAACCGCGGCGATATCTATAAGTATCACATTAGTTCAAAATATCAAAAATATGAGGTGGATAAAGCTGATCCGTTTGCTGTTTATACTGAAAAACCACCCAAAACAGGATCAGTCATATGGAATTTTGAATATACTTGGGGTGATCAGGAATGGATGAACAAACGTAATAAGTATAATAGCCTCGATTCACCGATGACAACTTACGAGGTACATTTAGGTTCCTGGAGAAGGATACCTGAAGAAGGCCAACGCTCGCTATCCTATCGAGAACTAGCGCCACAACTGGTTGAACATATACAAAGGACAGGTTTTACACACGTAGAATTCTTACCGATAATGGAGCATCCATTCTATGGTTCCTGGGGTTATCAAACTACTGGCTACTTTGCCCCAACAAGCCGGTATGGCAAACCACAGGACTTAATGTTCCTCATTGATTACCTGCATCAGAACGACATTGGCGTTATTCTAGATTGGGTATCTTCTCATTTTCCGACCGATGAACATGGCCTGGCTTTTTTTGATGGCACGCACCTTTTCGAGCATGCTGACCCGAGGAAGGGATATCATCCTGACTGGAATAGTTATATCTTTAATTATGGCCGGTCTGAAATACAGAGTTTTCTCATCAGCAGTGCCCTCTTCTGGCTTGACAAATACCATGCTGACGGGTTGAGGGTTGATGCAGTTGCCTCAATGCTTTATCTTGACTATTCCCGTAAAAAAGGAGAATGGATCCCCAATAAATTCGGAGGTCGCGAAAACCTGGAGGCTATTAGCTTTCTACGCCGTCTCAATGAAGAAGTATATAAAAACTATCCCGATGTCCAAACAATTGCCGAAGAATCTACTGCCTGGCCAATAGTTTCCCGGCCAACCTATCTTGGAGGGCTGGGATTTGGTTTAAAATGGGATATGGGGTGGATGCATGATACTCTTGAATATATTTCACTTGATCCAATCTATCGAAAATACCACCATAATAACCTTACCTTTCGCCTGCTCTATGCGTTCACCGAGAACTTCGTCATGCCTATTTCACACGACGAGGTTGTCCATGGTAAAGCATCATTGTTAAGCAAGATGCCTGGTGACGATTGGCAAAAATTCGCTAACATGAGATTACTCTTAGGTTATATGTATATGCAACCAGGTAAAAAGCTTCTTTTCATGGGAACAGAAATAGGACAGTGGAGTGAGTGGAACCACGATGCTAGTCTTGACTGGCATTTACTTGAATATGAGAACCATATCCAGATTATGACCTGGCTAAAAGAGCTTAATCAACTTTATCGAAACGAGCCATCACTTCATGAACTTGATTGTGATCAGCATGGTTTTGAATGGATAGATGCGAGTGATGCTCTCCAGAGCATTATTAGCTTTATTCGTTATAGTAAATCAACCAGGGACATACTATGTATCATCTGCAACTTTACTCCAGTAACTTACTTCAACTACCGTGTGGGTGTTCCTCAAGACGTCTATTGGGAAGAAATACTTAATAGTGATAGCCAGAGATTTGGTGGGAGTGGTCAAGGTAATTCAATACTGTTAAAAACATCCATCGTATCGGCACATGGTCTACCTTATTCTCTTGAGATTACGATTCCGCCTCTTTCAATTATATGTTTCAAGAACCGGTCATCGTAGTATGAAAGAAAACAAACATCTCGGAGCTACATACATGGGGAATGGACATTGCTATTTTCTGGTATGGGCACCACTAGTTCAGAAAATGGATGTACATTTCACTATACCAGAGGATAGAACCATACCCTTAAAAAGAGATAAGCGAGGATATCACCAAGGCATGATAAATGAAGTTATTCCAGGCAGCCTTTACTTCTATCAGATGGATGACACAAAACAACATCCGGACCCAGCCTCCCGTTTCCAGCCATATGGTGTACATGGCCCTTCACAGGTAATTGATACTACTTTTCAATGGAATGATAATTCATGGGTTGGTTTATCAATTGAAGATTTTATTATCTATGAGCTGCATGTTGGAACCTTCACTCAAGAGGGTACGTTTAAAGCTATTATTCCTTATATCAAAGAACTCAGACAGCTTGGAATTACAGCTTTAGAGCTTATGCCTATAGCGCAGTTTCCCGGTAACCGTAATTGGGGCTATGACGGAGTTTATCCCTTTGCTGTACAGAATTCATATGGAAGGCCGGATGACCTCAAGATCCTTATAAATACATGCCATCAGAATGGTCTAGCAGTCATATTAGACACTGTATATAATCATTTTGGGCCAGAAGGAAATTATACTACTGACTTCGGTCCGTATTTTACTGATCGCTATAAAACACCGTGGGGTGCCTCCATCAATTTCGACGGCCCTTATAGTGACGAAGTCCGACGTTTCTTTATTGAGAATGCTGTATATTGGCTCACTGATTTTCATATCGATGCTCTTAGATTGGATGCAATTCACGCTATTATTGACACGTCAGCAAGTACCTTTCTGACAGAGCTTTCTGAGGCGTGCCATCATGTTGAAAAGAAAACAAATCGCAGAATTTATCTTATTGGCGAAAGTGATGCTAATGATGCTCGCTTTATAATGCCACAAGATTCAGGAGGATATGGATTAGACGCTCAATGGAATGATGATTTTCATCACTCTTTACATACAATATTAACCGGAGAGAAAAATGGCTACTATGAAGACTTTGGCAAGCTTGCCCATCTTACTAAAGCATTTGAAGAAGGATTCGTTTACTCAGGACAGTATTCCTTTTATCGAAAGCGGCATCATGGTGTTTCCTCAAGCAATATACCTGCCACACACTTTGTTGTCTATAGTCAGAACCATGACCAAATAGGGAATCGTTCATTTGGCGAACGCTTAAGCCAACTTGTCTCTTTTGAGGCATATAAGTTAGCTGCTGGTATTACTCTATTATCACCATTTATTCCTCTAATCTTCATGGGAGAAGAATACGGTGAAACAGCCCCTTTTCTTTACTTCACAAGCCACACACAGCCTCAACTAGTTGAGGCTGTAAGGCAAGGACGAATGAAAGAATTCAAGTCTTTCCATTGGCCACAAAAGCCCCCTGATCCACAGAGTGAAGCCACATTCTCTAAAAGTAAATTAAACTGGCAATTACACTCTCAAAATCAGCACAGTATCATTAATGACTTATACAGGAGATTGATTATCCTACGAAAAGATATCCCAGCACTTGCCTGTTTGAGTAAGGATAATATGAATATACAATGTTCTCCTCAGGATAAATTCATTATCGTTCACCGGTGGTATAAAAACAGCGAGGTGATTATCCTGTTTAGCATTAATGAAGATTGTAGACAGATAGCGTCACCATTACCGGAAGGATACTGGTATAAAAAACTGGATTCAACTGATGAATGTTGGGGAGGTACAGGAAGTGGTATTCCATACCGAATATGCTCCAGCGATACAGGTAACTTTACTCTTAATCCCTGGTCATTTGTTCTTTTAATCAAGGAGGTTTGAATGGAACGCTATATATGCATACATGGTCATTTTTACCAACCACCAAGGGAAAACGCCTGGTTGGAAAGTATTGAAAAACAGGATTCAGCGTATCCCTATCATGATTGGAATGAGAGAATAACCAACGAATGCTATGCTCCAAATACAGCATCTCGTATGCTGGATAGTGAAGATTATATTACTGAGATTGTAAATAACTACGCCAATATCAGTTTTAATTTTGGGCCAACCTTACTAAGCTGGTTAGAGGTAAATTCCAAAGAAACGTATAATTCGATTCTTGAAGCTGATAAGTTAAGCTTGCAGAAGTTTTCCGGACATGGGTCTGCTTTAGCACAGGCATATAATCACATGATCATGCCTTTAGCAAACCGTCGGGATAAATACACCCAGGTGCTTTGGGGTATAAATGACTTTGAAAGCCGCTTTAACAGAAAACCAGAAGGCATGTGGCTTCCAGAGACAGCGGCTAATCTTGAAACATTGGATATCCTGGCAGAATGTGAAATTAAATTTACAATACTTGCCCCTCATCAGGCAAAAAAGATAAGAAGGATTGGAAGTGATTCCTGGACTGAACTTGGTAATAGCAGTATCGACCCTACCACTGTTTATGAAGCCAGGCTGCCATCAGGTCGTAAAATAGCAATTTTCTTCTATGATGGCCCTATCTCCCGTAGTATTGCTTTCGAGGATTTGCTTACTAATGGTGAAGTATTTGCGGAACGACTTATTAATGCTTATTCCAAGTCACCAAACTGGCCGCAACTTGTTAATATTGCCACCGATGGAGAAACTTATGGACACCACCATCGTTTTGGAGATATGGCACTTGCTTTTGCTCTACACTATATAGAAACCAATGGATTAGCACATATTACTAACTATGGGGAATATCTTGAAAAACACACGCCGGTTCATGAAGTTGAAATCGCTGAGAATACGTCATGGAGTTGTATTCATGGAATTGAACGGTGGCGGAGTAACTGCGGATGCAATGCCGGACGAAATCCAAAATGGAACCAGAAATGGAGAACTCCACTACGAGAAGCACTGGACTGGCTTCGTGATACCATAGCACCAAAATATGAAGAGAAAGCAAGAGAGCTGCTAATAGACCCATGGGATGCCCGTAATCAATACATAGGGGTAGTGCTGGATCGCTCAACCGAATATGTACAAACATTTTTACAACAACATCAATCCCACGAACTAACTAAAGAAGACAACATTACAGCGCTTAAGCTTCTTGAGCTACAACGACACACCATGTTGATGTATACCAGTTGTGGTTGGTTCTTCGATGAATTATCTGGTATAGAAACTGTACAGATCATTCAGTATGCTGGTAGAGCATTACAGCTGGCACAGGAGATTTTTGGTGATAGCTTAGAAACCACATTTCTCGAAAAACTTGAACTTGCGAAAAGTAATGTCAAAGAGCATAGTGACGGACGCCGCATATATGAGAAATTTGTGCAACCAGCAATATTAGACCTCACCAAGGTTATTGCACATTATGCTGTAAGTTCTCTATTTGAGGAGTATAGTGACCAAGCCATAGTCTACTCTTATCGGATTGACAGGGAAGATCATCATACATCAGAGTGTGGACAGGCAAAGCTGATAACAGGCAAAGCAAACGTGACATCAATAGTGACTCTAGAATCAAAGCACATAAGCTTTGGTGTCCTTCATTTTGGCGGTCATAATATCAACGCTGGTGTCCGTGAATACCAGGGAGAAGAAATATATCAAACAATGCTCAAGGAACTGACCGAAACTTTTCTTGGAGCCGATTTTGCCGAGTCAGTTCGAATGCTGGATAAACATTTTGGCACCTCTACCTACTCTCTCAGATCTCTTTTCCGTGATGAACAGCACAAAGTGCTTGATAATATCCTGCAATCATCATTATCTGAGATTGAAACGGCCTATTATCAAGTCTACGAGCACCATTATCCTCCAATGAGATTTCTTGCCGAGCTAGGTTATCCCATTCCTAAAAGCTATCAATCCGCTGCAACTCTTATTCTTAATGCAGGCCTACGACAGTCACTAAGCAGTGAACCTCTGGACTCCGAGCGCATAAGTAGTCTTTTGAACGAAGTACAAACATGGCAGGTCGAACTTGATGTTGATGGTCTAAGCTATCAATTACAGCAAAATTTGGAAAGAATGATGACAAGCCTCTTATCGTCTCCAATGGATTGTAATCTGTTAAAAGAACTCCTTAGTGCCACACAACTAGCTCTTTCAACACCTTTTTCTGTTGACTTATGGAAAATACAAAATCTATATCATAAGTTACTTGGGTCTGTATATTCTGAACTCAAAAAGAAAACAGATGAGGGCGATACTAAAGCCCGTGAGTGGACTGACTGTTTTATAACTCTCGGGCAGCAGCTTTCTATACGGGTTAGCTAGATGGTTACTACACGAATACCTGTTGCTACATACAGGATTCAATTTAATAAAACGTTTCGTTTTAAAGATGCCATTAATATACTGACTTATCTACATCAGCTAGGCATTTCCGATCTGTATACATCTCCTATTTTAAAAGCACGTATAGGGAGTATGCATGGTTATGATGTAACAGATCCAACAAAAGTAAATCCAGAACTTGGTACAAAAGAAGAGCTCAAAATTTTAACGGAAGAATTGACTAGTCATGGAATGGGTTTACTCCTTGATATTGTCCCCAATCATATGGCAATAAGCACAGAAAATCCATGGTGGATGGATTTATTAGAAAATGGTCTATGCTCCAAATATGCCAGCTTTTTCGACATTAACTGGACATACTCTGGTAACAGGATTGTTTTACCTGTTTTAAACAGCTTTTTTACAGAGGAACTAAAAAACCACAAGTTTGCAGTGAAGCTGAAAAGGAATGGCCTTTTCCTTTACTACAGGAATAATTACTGGCCATTAAACATTAAATCTTACCGTTTGCTTCTACAACGCTGTCTGGATAAAAAAGGAAAAAGCAAGTTGGACAGTGGTGAAATCTCACAAATACAAGACCTTATCTATACTATAAACGGAATTACAGATAATCAGTCTACGAATAAACAATATCAGAATCGCCAGACCTGTAAAAAAAATTTCTTGAACATCCTCAATAACTCAAGCAAAGTGACTTCTGCAATGGAACAGGTAATCTCAGTTCTTCCACTTAGAACAATGCAAACACTATTGGATGAACAATCATATCGATTAGTATTTTGGAAGGCTGCACAGAAAGAGATTAATTATCGGCGTTTCTTCGATATCAATGAACTCATTGGTATTGGAGTTGAAGAGCCTGAAGTATACGCAGAGACTCATTCACTGATTCTTCAACTCATCAAAGAGAATAAAATTAGCGGTCTACGGATTGACCATATTGATGGGCTCAAAGATCCGCTTCAATATCTTATACGCTTACAGAAAGATACAACTATAGAAGGAGATATTACTAATACTCCTCAGCAACTATACTTAATTGTGGAGAAGATTATGGCTAACACTGAAAGCTTACCATCAGACTGGCCTGTTTTCGGTACTACCGGATATGATTTTATTAATATAGTCAATGCCTTCTCCTTGTATCCTGAAGGACTAGAAGCCTTGAATAATAATTACAATCTATTAACACAATCTATATTGGCTTATACTGATATCGCTTATAACAATAAAAAACTGGTCATGAGAGATTTATTTAGTGGGGAACTTTCCCAGCTTGGGGAATCTCTTATTAAACTTTCACAGATGGTATCGAGAACCTCTGAACTTATGTCTTTAGATATAAAGAATGTAATTACAGAGATAACAGCATGCATGCCTGTTTATCGAACATATATAAATGAAACAGCAACATCGCCTCGCGACAGAAAATATCTTGAGGATGTACTAAAAGAAGCAGAAAAGCACAGTGACGGATTTGAAAACAATGCTCTGCAATTTTTAAAAAATACTTTCATTCTTTACTTTTCTGAAAAGTTAACGACTGAACGAAGTAAAATATTTCTCAAGTTTCTTCTCAGATGGCAACAACTTACTGGAGCTATTATGGCAAAAGGCGTCGAAGATACTGCCCTGTATAATTATTATCGCCTGATATCCCTGAATGAAGTGGGAGGAACTCCCGACTCTTCAGGATTTTCTATATATGATTTTCACCACCAGAACATATTAAGACATCAAAATTCAATTCACAGTTTAAATGCAACATCGACACATGATACCAAGCGAAGTGAGGATGTTAGAGCTAGAATAAACGTGATATCTGAAATTGCAGATGAATGGGATAGTCATCTCAATATATGGATCAAATGGAATAGCCCGAAAAAGATTGATGTAAACGGTCTAAAAGTACCAGATATAAATACTGAACTGTGTCTGTATCAGACAATTGTCGGCGCTTGGCCTTTGCATAAAGAGGAAATCCCTGATTTTAAAAAACGTTTAAAACTATATATGGTGAAGGCGGTCAGGGAAGCTAAAGAAAATACCAGCTGGCAATCGCCGAATTTAGCGTATGAAAAAGCCATTAATAAATTTATTGAATGCATCCTGGAAGAATCTAATGAAAATACTTATCTTGAAGATTTATTATCTCTGCAAAAGCAAATAGCCTATTTCGGGGCTCTCAACTCACTGTCACAGGTTATGCTTAAGATTACCTGTCCCGGGGTTCCTGATTTCTATCAAGGAACAGAGCTTTGGGACTTCAGCCTTGTAGACCCTGATAACAGGCGACCTATAGATTTTATCAGACGGAAGAATTTACTTAACTCACTTATCGAACTAGAAAAAAAAGATGTAACAAAGTTAGTTTCAGAGATTCTACATTCGTGGACAGATGGACGAATAAAGCTCTATATTACATATAAAGCATTAGAGACCAGGCGAGCTTTGCATGATGTTTTCCGATATGGAGAATACTTGCCTTGTGAGGTTATTGGCAAAAAAAAGGAACATCTTTGCGCTTTTATACGTCATTGGGAACATAAATGGGCTCTAGTCGTAATCCCTAGATGGCTAACTAAATTGGTTTCGATTGGAGAAATTCCAATAGGAGACAAGATCTGGCATGACAATATGCTATGTTTACCTGATGAGGTACCTGAAGAATGGGTCAATGTTTTCACAAAGGAGTATATTACTACCTCTACTCTTGAGCGCAGAACCTCTTTATCTACTATTCTCGCTACATTTCCCGTAGCCTTGTATATAAGCTGCTGACCAACTATCTGCTATTCCGGGACTGAAATGCCGGCTTGTACATCCGCTCCACATAATCATTCATCATTCTCCTGGCACAAAAAACAGGGGCGATGGATTGGATTGTCTCTTTAGCTTTCGCTATCCAGTTATGTGGCACGTCTCCCCTACCACGGGAATAGTAAAGTGGCACAATCTCATTTTCTAGCAGTTGGTAGATAGATTCAGAATCGTTGATGTCCTCGTCTTTCTGTGATGGAGCAACTTGATTATTACCAATAGACCACCCATTTCCTCCGTTGAAAGCTTCATCCCACCAACCGTCAGGGATACTTAAATTGAGCACTCCATTAAGAGCAGCTTTCATTCCACTGGTACCACAGGCTTCCTGCAACCGTCGGGGAGTATTAAGCCAGACATCTACTCCTTGAACAAGGTATCTAGCCAGATGCATATTATAATCTTCTATAAAGGCTATATGTCCCTGGAATTCAACATCCATTGCTCGTTTATAAACTCGCTGCAGGAGTTGCTTTGATGCATAATCTGCCGGGTGAGATTTACCTGCGAATACAAATTGCACCGGGAAACATAAATTATTTACAATACGCTTCAAACGTTCAATATCACGAAATACCAACTCCGGTCGTTTATATTCAGTAAAGCGCCGGGTAAAGCCTATGGTCAGTACTTCAGGATCAAAAAGAGTACCCATAGCAAGCATCTGCCCAGGCAATATATGGTCTTCTATGAATCGAGAACGAGTGCATTCCCGCATGGCACCAATTAGCTTTCGTTTTAAGAGCTGGTGTGCCGACCAGAAACGATCATCTGGAATATCAGCTATACCTTTCCAGGATACAGCTCCATTTTGTTCTTTCATCCAGTTATTCCCTAGATAAATAGTAAAAAGCTCTGCTAGCTCAGGTGCAAGCCACGATGGTACATGCACACCGTTTGTTATAGAGGTTATGGGTATATTTTCTTCAGGAACTTCTTTCCAGAGGCCATGCCACATTTTACGAGTAACTTTCCCATGAATCTTGCTTACAGCACAACAATGCTGGGCCAATCTAAAGGCAAATATTGTCATGTTAAAATTTTGATTTCCCGTTTCATCCAGTTGCCCCAGCTTAAGGAACTTTTCTGGAGGGAGTTCTATCGATTGCAGGTAACTTCCAAGGAATCTTTTTACCTGATCAAGAGGAAAACTATCATGACCAGCCAGTACAGGAGTATGAGTAGTAAATACAGTTGTATCACGTACTTGTTTTATTGCTTCTGCAAAGGACACTCCCGCTGTAATTTTCTCTCTTACCCTTTCCAGCATCATAAAGGCAGTATGCCCTTCGTTAGCATGCCAGATGGATGGATTAATATTTAGGGCTCTCAAAACGCGGACGCCTCCAATACCCAATATGATTTCTTGCTGTAGACGCAGATTAGGGTCAGCAACATATAAACGTGCAGAAAGCTGTCGGTATATCACAGGATTCTCTTCAAGATTTGTATCTAATAAATAGACTTTTGTATGTCCTACTTCTACCTCCCAGACACCAATTGCTATTTCTGTATGATCCAATTTAACTTTTACGACGACAGCATTCCCGTTTTTAGACAAGACTCGACTGATTGGTACTTCTTGAAAGTCAAGTTGCTTATATGTTTCTTCCTGCCATCCGTCTGAAGAGACACGCTGTTGAAAATAACCCTGCGGATACATGAAACCTATAGCAACTAAAGGTATTCCCATATCACTAGCTTCCTTACAAATATCGCCAGCTAAAATACCTAATCCGCCAGCATAAATTGGGAGCGAACTATGAATCGCAAACTCCATTGAAAAATAGGCTAGCGAATCTGGAAGCTTTATATGCTCATTAGTACGAAATACTACATCTGAATTCGCTAGTTCAGCATCAAAAGCTGCAATGGCAGAATCATAGAGAGATAAAAAAACAGGATCTTTCGAAGCAATTTGTAACGCTTCCGAACTAATCTCCTTAAGTTGCTTGACAGGATTATGTTTACTCTGACGCCAGAGCGGATAGTTGAGGGCTCGAAATACCTTCCTGGCATCTTCATGCCAAACCCACCATAAGTTCTTTGCAAGTTCATTAATTCTGCTAATACGTTCAGGACAATTTGAAATAATCATAGTTTTTATCTTACTTTCTTAAACTTTTATGAGAATTATACGCTATCTATATTCCCTATAACTAATTAGCCAAGAGGTTCATAAAAGAATCTATTAAGAAAGTGTAATTTATACTCACACAGAATAGTGTATCTATTAGTATGAGATTTTTGTAGCAAAAAGCGTACCTTTTAAATTACAGAATGCAGATACTGCATCAATAGTCATCGGAATACATATCAAGGTATATATTCACTGGATAAAATGAATAAGGATTAAACTGCGGTATTGTTTCTTTTAGAATGTATTCAGTCATTACCATCAGGGGAATACACATCGGTATAATGAGCGTATCTTCCTGGTATACCAGCTTCGTACCCAGTCAGACCAGCGTGAATTAGCTGCCTTTTGAAAAGCACTGCTTGCAAGTGCGTTTTCATCTTCTATATCCCAGATAGTAAAATATTGAGGTACGCTACCTCCCCTGTTAACAATTGGCCTCTCGACCAGTTTGAAACGACGTACACTAAGAAAACCAGGAACCGATAATAAAGCGGGGATATGCTCGGTATCATACCAGGCATTGAATTCCTGGTGTCTGTTTTGAGGAACCTCATGACCCACGACGAAAATGACTCTGGTTCGAGGGATGATGTATTTTTCATTATCAGGATAAATTTGCTCATAGGTTGCACGAGCAAACTTGGGCATCTGGCGTATGAGGGTTTCATAACTATCCGGAGGTAACGCAGCCTCTTTATCACGTAATTCCTGGTAAGGTTTGTCCCTTAATATTTTTACACTGGTTAAATCATAAAGCGCCAGATACTCAGTATCATCAGCGATGAGGGGTGCCTTAAGAATACCATTTATTTTAATAAACCTGCGAGCTGAGAGAAATCCGGGCATAGCCAGACGAGCTACTACATGTGTATTATTATACCAGTCGTTAAATTCCCTTACTTTACTTTCTGGCGGATCCATCCTCACTAGGAGTAGAGCTCTCTTTTGGACCATGATCTAACCCCCTCTTACTCTCATTTTACTGCGGCTATTATACCTCTATAAAACCTTAATAAAAAAGGGAATCGCCCCTATTATCAATTTCTTAATATTATAACTTAGCAAATATATAACGAAGTTTTTCGCTGTGCAATTGTTTTCTTCATTGTATAATTGGTCTATTAGTTTTATTGGTAGACACTATAGTAGTAATCTTTCTTGAATACGGAAAAGTATAAGGAGATTCTAAGCTATGACTATTATCAATTCTGTTTTAGGGCCTGTTGATACAGCTAACCTGGGAACTACTTTAATGCACGAACATATTATGACTTCAACAATAGGTATTCCTCAAAATTACCCAGAGGTCCTGGAAAGGGGCTACATGAGGCATATTGTCGATGGATTGAAACAAGCTAGAGCAGGCGGCATAGATACCGTTGTCGATGCCACCACACTGGACCTGGGCAGGGATGTAAATATTTTAGCCAAGGCCTCCCATCTTACCGGGATGAACATAATTACCTGCACCGGCTGGTGGCTGGAGAAAATCCGCTTTCTTCCCGGTGTTTCCATAGATAATCTTACCCGTGGATTTGTTCGTGAAATCAAGGAAGGAATAGCCGGTACCGATATTAAGGCTGGAATATTAAAGGGAGCCAGCGATATGGCAGGCGTATTACCGGAAGAAGAGAAGGTTTTACGCGCTGTTGCTCAGGCTCATCATGAAACCGGCATCCCGATCATGCTGCACTCCTATGCTCCAGGCCAGGTCGGCAGACAACAGATAGCCATTATGAAGGAAGAAAGCATTCCTCTGGGCCGGGTTAAAATAGACCACTCAAATGACACTACTGATCTTGAATATCTCTTCTGGATGCTTGATCAGGGATGTTATCTCGGTCTGGATAGGTATCCGGGAACAGGAACCAGCCCGCTTGCCCGTACTAAAACTCTTAAGGCGTTGATCGACGCAGGATATAAAGACCGCCTCTGTATCTCACACGACTGGTCACTAGCAAGGCATGTTGACAAGAATTCACATATAGGAACCCGTCAGATAAGAGGAAAAATGAATCCATATGATTACCTCTATATAAATACTGTCGTCTTTCCACAGCTTCGGGAAATGGGTGTCTCTGATACTATAATCAGCAGACTGCTTATCGATGCTCCCCGCAACTTTTTCGAAGGGGTTTAAGTAAGCTGAATTCTCAACTAACCAATTTTATAAAGTTGTACTTTTAAATGTTGAAGGTGCATGAGTTTTCGATTATAACGTTCAGATGTGATTTAAATAAAGGAGATTATAATGCGACTGAAAGGGAAAACTGCAATTATCATTGGTGCCGGTCAGAGTTCTGGCGAAGGGATTGGTAATGGTCGTGCTACAGCACTGAGATTTGCTCAGGAAGGGGCAAGGATAATGGCTGTCGATCGCAACCTGAGCTCAGCCGAGGAGACGGCATCTATGGTCAATAAGGAAGGAGGTGACTGTATCACCTTCGAAGCTGATGTCACCAAAGGAGTCACGCTTAAGTCCGCAGTCACGGCGGCGCATAAACATTGGGGTAAAATTGACATTTTACACTACAATGTCGGGGTTAGTCTCGGAGGTGGTGATACAACCTTACTTGACTTCACTGAAGAGGTTTTTGACCGTATCAGTGCAATAAATCTTCGAGGCGCTATCATGGCCTGTAAATACGTAATCCCCATTATGCGGCAGCAGCGCTCGGGAACCATTATTATGATATCCTCATTTGCTGCTTTGGAGAATTATCCTTATGTAGCCTATAAGGCTACAAAAGCTGGAATGATTGCTTTTACCAAGCAGGTGGCGATCCAGAATGCGGAATATGGTATTCGTGCTAATGTAATCCTTCCCGGACTTATGGACACACCGATGGCAGTAGACACACGTGCCAGAGTTAGTGGTAAAACCCGTGCCCAGGTTTCAGCAGAACGTGATTCGCGTGTTCCATTATACCGCAGGATGGGAACAGGTTGGGATGTGGCTAATGCAGCTTTATTCCTCGCTTCAGATGAAGCAAATTACATCACCGGCGTAGAGCTGCTCGTCGACGGTGGCTGTTCACTAATGGTTGGTTAATAGAACACTCATTGAATAAATAAGAACTATGGAGAGTTATAAGTGAAAGTTGCAGTTATGGATGACTATCAGGGAGTAGCACTGGAATTGGCTGACTGGAACAGCCTCCCTAAAAACTGTCAGGTTGTAGTTTTTAAAGAGCACTTCGCAAGCTCTGATATATTGAATGAACGGCTCAGTGATTTCGAGATAATAGTAGCTATGCGTGAGAGGACACCATTCAGCCGGGAACTTATGGCAGGCTTGCCCAATCTTAAGCTTTTAGTCACAACAGGAATGCGAAATGCATCCATAGACTTAGATGCTGCTACTGACTTGGGGATTCTAGTTTGTGGAGCAGGCGGGGGAGGATATTCAACAGTGGAGTTGACCTGGGGGCTAATCCTGGCACTTCTGCGCCATATACCACAGGAGGATGGAGCTACAAGGCAGGGACAATGGCAGACCACACTGGGTACTGAGTTAAAAGATAAGACACTGGGAATTATGGGGCTCGGACACTTAGGTACCAGGATAGCTGCTATTGGTAATGCCTTTGAAATGACAGTTATCGCCTGGAGTCAGAATCTGGATTCTGTACGAGCTGAACAGTATGGTGCTACACTGGTAACAAAGGATGAATTATTTACACGTTCTGATGTACTCTCCATTCACCTGAAACTTAGCGACCGCACCAGAGGTATAGTCAGCAACAGAGAGCTGAGTTTGATGAAGCCTACAGCTTACTTAATCAACACATCTAGAGGGTCTATTGTTGATGAAACAGCCCTGATAGGCATACTAAAGTCCCATTCCATCGCAGGTGCAGGACTGGATGTTTATAACCAGGAACCATTACCTCCCAACCACCCTTTACTAAATACTGATAACACAGTCATCACCCCACATTTGGGTTATGTAACCAAAGAAAATTATAATAGCTACTATGCTGAAAGCGTTGCAGATATTATAGCCTACTTAAAAGGCCAACCTGTTAGAGTTCTGAATCAGGATGTTTTTAAGAAATATTAGCTCCGAATCTTTTTATTTTTCCATCTCTTCCATGATTGTCCCGACGGTTTAACGGGAATTAATCAGGCAATACCCAGTTCCTCCAGTTTTTCTGATATTGGTATGCCTGTCTCTGCATTCCAGCCCATGAGAACATAATAATACCGCCTGGCTTTTTCCATTTGAGTCCGGTTCAACGGTTTATCCGAAAGCTCTCCATCTGTTTTGGGACTGAAGAATCTATCAGGTAAGATATCATCATTAACAGTAAAACCCTCACGTATATTAAACAGTCTTTGCATCGTCAATATTCTTTCTGCAACCTTCAATTGTTCATTAACGCCTGTATCCCATCCTGTAACTGCAGCAGTTGCGCTGGCAACATGCTCGAAAGAATATGGAAGAAACTGGCACACAACCAGTGAATCAAAAATAATCCGCTTTAACTGTACAAGACGAAACAGCGCAACTTTACCAGGGTTCATCGTATACAATGGTATAGCCTTTTCTATCCCCATTGCTTTCATTTCCCCCAGCTGTATATCGATAAAATACCTATCATCATGAAGATTACAACAGTGATCGGCACCATGCGGGTTCACCATAAAACCAAGTCCAAGACCCGGTTTTGCTCTTGGTTCATGCATTCCAGGTTCCAATCCTTTTACCTGCATTGCAAATTGTATAGCGCCTTTCCCAATCTCTTGTGATGCCCGCAATGTTCCTTCAGCCAGTATATTTCCTATGCCTTTGCGATGTGCAATTAACTCAATTATCTCCAGCATGGCTTTAGCATTACCAAACTTCAGCTCGATACCATCTGTATCTTTTATGCTTAGGAGTCCATTCTCAAAGCATTCCATAGCAAACGATATTACCGCTCCTGTAGAAATAGTATCCAGTGAATATGCCGCACATAACTCATTACCCTTAGCTATAGCTTTCAAGTCACTAACACCACAATTAGAACCAAGTGAAGCCAATGTTTCGTATTCCGGCCCACCATAGGCAGGATCAACTGAGTAAGAACCGGTGACCTTCACAACTTTCTTACATCGTACAGGGCATCCGAAACAGGCATCCATTTTAACTCTGATAGTATCTCTTACTGTTGTCGCATCAATCATTTTGACTTCCGGGAATAAGCCATCACGGAAATTACGAACGGGAAGATTTCCTGAAGCTTCGTATTTAGGCATCGCAGCTCCAGTACCAAATTCATGGAATCCTGCGACCAGCACCTCATTAGCCAGCAACCACTCTCTCACTTCTTTTAACCGTTCACGGTCTTTAATTTTAGGGGCGTGGTGACCTCTTACGCCTACCGCTTTCAGATTTTTCGATCCCATTACAGCCCCAAGCCCTCCTCTCCCGGCGGCATCATAAAGACCATTCATTATACAGGCATATCGCACCAGTCGTTCGCCCCCAGGACCTATTGATGCAACTCGTATAAGATTATCTTCCAGTTCATCTCTAATAGACTGCTCCGTTTCCTTGGTGTTCTTTCCCCACAGTGATGAAGCATCATGAATACCAACTTCCCCATCATTAACATATAGATAAACTGGCTTCTCTGCTTTTCCTTCAATAATAATCGCATCAAAACCAGCACGTTTCAGTTCGGCACCCCAAAAACCACCTACTTCTGATTTAGCTATCCCCCCCGTTAAAGGAGATTTTCCTCCAACAGCGTTTCTACCGGAACCCGGCAGTGCATATCCGGTCAGAGGCCCCAGTGCAAATATCAGCTTATTATCAGGCCCGAGCGGGTCTATTCCAGGTTGTAACTCATTTAACAAGTAGTACGAGGTAAAACCAGCTCCTCCTATATACTTACGGTAGAATTCTCCATCAGGTTCCTCTACTGAAATATCTTTACTACTGAGATTTACTCTGACAACCTTCCCGCTATATCCACCTGGTAATTCGCTATCCATAAATATTACCCTCCTTTGATTCCAATTCATCACCACTTCAATTTTGATATTATTATTTCAATTTATAAACGTGTATGCTGGTGACCCACGTTGTCATTGCCGTACATGATATGGCTATGATGTACGGTTGTCAATAACATTCCGAGTTCTATTGCATTAAGAATTTCTAAGCATACAGGGCAAGCCAATATACCCTCCTCAAAGGGAAACGATAGTTTTACTACCTTTTTCAGCTAACTGTCTACTTGCCAATGTGCATGATTAGCCAGACTACATGCACAGCATATTTGGTCTGACATTCGAAAAGAAGTTCAGCTACTATATTTATATAGGCTTGCCCAAAGTTTTAAAGTAATAATACTGTTCGCTTTATTGAATTGCAGGGAATATTGCTAAAATGGATAATATCCGGGATAGTTTATCAATGAAATGAAAATATCTAGGCTTTCCCTATTCTAAAAACCTTATTCCCACACACAGGGCACATACCCTGTAGTGCCGGCCTGTTATTCTTAAGTGTAACTTGCTGAGGATTCCTTATTTCTACCTTCTTTTTACATTTCATACAATAAGCTGTTGCCATAGCGCATTCTCCTTCTTATCTTTAGATACTATGAATAGTCACTAAAAAATAAAGCTGTGTCAATAGTACTTTAGTCAAAATAAAAATATGATATTCCTGTTCTCCCGTTAATGACAATAGGCAATGGGAATTATGTCACTTTGATAGTAGTTCTCGCTGATGAGAATAACTATTCCTGTTATCCTATTCTATTACTTACTTTTTGAGAGGCAACGGTCAGTGCAAGAAACCGGATTTCTAAATATTTTTCTATTTCCTCCCATTGACAATAAAGCCCTGCAATACTTACTATGACGGAAGCTTTTGATTGATAGATAGACTTCTGAAAATGATAATCTTTAGACAATTTATACAACCATTACTGATTGCAGCAGTTTTGATGAGTTTGCTATCACCATACAACTTGTTATTCGCCCAGGAGGATAAAGTAGATCTATCTCTGAGACTACTTCCTGAATACTATTATAAAGAAGTAGTTCCAGGTAAAAACACTACCCTGTTTATGGAAGTTAGAAATAATGGGAACACAATAATAAACGACATCAGATTAAGTGCCGACAAACCGGAAGAATGGGTGGTTGAAATAATACCTGACAGTATAAGCTACCTTAGCGCTGGTAGCTCTCAAACTGTTGATATTACTATTGTACCTGGCTCAAATATCCCCAATGGAGAATATACAGTAACCCTACTTGCTGAGGCTTCTGAAACGCGAATGGCTACATCTACTACGCTGAGAGTTAAAAGTGATTCTTCTTTCTGGATTTGGATAGGAATGGGAGTAGCTGTTCTTGTTGCTGCCGGGTTTTTAATTATTTTTCTTCGCTTCGGAAGGCAATGAAAGTAATCTGAGTATAGTTATTAATTAATCGAGGAGAATACGTATTATGATTGAACGGGTACATGAACATATTACAAGTGAACTGACAGTTAACACACGTACTGACACTATTTTTGTTCTCACGGCCATCTTTTTAAACCTCATCACCCTGGGCATCAACTCTATAATTGCCTCTTCAAACGGAGACAGCACTCAAACAATTGTTATGTTTACCTTCGTCGCTCTCATAATAGTCGTGAACTCTGTCGCCGAAGTCGGATTAATACGCGGCAGGCAAATGAGGAAAAAGTTATTGAATGGTTTGCTAAAGATGTATAAAGACCAGGGAGTAGAAGGTTACTATGATTCATCACTGCTGAGTGATTATACCATCAGATATAATCTGTTTATGCTCACAGTACTGTTTACCGGCCTGATAGCTATAGTTATACCGTTTATAATCCGGTAATACAATATCTGTATACATAACGTAACCATTTTCAATCTGGATTTTCACAACACTTTTATTTAATAAATCAGCTTAGAACATAAGAGCTAGAAGTAAACCTGTCATGTGATATCTTGTTAGCTCAATTACACGAAAATTTCTTCAATACCAGCTAGTAGCTGGTCTGCAAGGACTGCAAGAACAGCTGCAGGAACTGCTCCTTCAATGATATAAGCTATGTTATCCTGTACCAGTCCAGCGATTATCGGAGATCCGAGTCCACCGGCGCCGATAATCGCACCGATCATGGCTGTCCCTATGTTAATTATGACCGATATGCGTACACCAGCCATGATCACTCGTGCAGCAAGGGGAATTTCAACACGTATTAACGCTTGAAAGCGGCTCATCCCTATCCCGTATGCAGCATCAAGGATGTTCACAGGAACAGCACGAAGCCCGGCAATCGTATTACGCACAACGGGAAGCAATCCGTAAAGAAACAAGGCGATAACCGTAGGTAATAGCCCGAATCCAAACATGGGAACAGCCAGCGCCAAAACAGCCACTGGAGGGAATGTCTGCCCAAAAGAGGTAACATCAGTAATTATCGGTAGAAAATTTTTACCGCTGGGGCGAGTTACCCATACACCGAGTGGTATTCCTACCAGAATTGTAATACTGCTAGATATAAGCACCATCTCTAGATGTTCCCCAACTAAAACAAGCAAGCTGGTGCGTGGGTGTATGACACTAGACTCATCAGGGAATAGTAAACGCAGAGCATTTTCCCACCAACTCATATTGGCTATAATCAGGAAAAAGGCGCCTATAAATACAGCTAGAAGTATCCAGCGACTTTTTAAACGCTTCTGCATAATCTACGCCTCTGTTTCAGCCGTAGCCGCTTCTATGCTGCTTAAAGCAACCTCTCCAACGAAATGGCCGTTGTCATCAATCACTGGAATGCTCTTTAATCCTTGCCCCAACATTCGTGATAATGTTTCACGAAGGGTTGCATTATTTGTTACAGCAATCTCTTCTCGATTCCCCATCACTACTGCCTCTTTAACAGACGAGGCTTTTGGCAGGTTTGTCCTGTCTATCCACCCGATTAGACGCCGGTCATTATCTACAACCCAAACCCAACGACATTTCTTACACGCTTCATAAACCTCATCCATAGGTGTATTAATACTAACTGAAGGCGCAGGTTTAACAATGTCTTTGATACTGATTCGAGATAATCGTTTAAGTGCCCGATCTGTACCCACAAAGTCGTGGACAAACTTGTTTGCAGGCCTGGATAATATTGCCTCAGGAGTATCATACTGTACCAGCTCACCAGCGTACATTATGGCAATTCTATCGGCAAGTCGTATGGCTTCATCAAGATCATGAGTGACCAGAATAATGGTCTTTTTAAGTTCCTGCTGAATATGAATAAATTGAGCCTGTAATCTCTCTCGAGTAAGAGGATCGACTGCTCCAAACGGTTCGTCCATAAGCAGGATTGGAGGATTTGCAGCAAGTGCTCGAGCAACACCGATGCGCTGTGCTTCACCTCCCGACAGTTGGTTTGGATATTTCGATGCGTATTCCCGCGAGTTAAGACCAACCAGTGAAAGTAACTCTGCAGTACGTCTAATAATTCGGTTTTTCTCCCAATGTAGAAGTTCAGGTACAATAGCAATGTTCTCCTCAACTGTCATATGGGGAAAAAGACCAACGCTTTGAATTGCATAGCCAATTGAGCGACGAAGGTGCTCCGGCTTGGAGGTATTTACATCCAGTCCATCGACAAAGATATGCCCCGAGGTTGGGTCAATAAGACGATTTATCATTCTTAGAGTTGTCGTTTTACCACAACCTGAAGGTCCGATAATTACGCAGACTTCTCCGCTATCTATATCAATGGTAAGCTTATTTACTGCCAATGTATCTCCATAATTTTTCGTAACTTTTTTGAGACTTATCATTAGTTTCCCTCTGTTAGCCCTTCTGGTGTAACTAACCTCACCATAGTTCGCATAATAGCATCTACTATAATGGCCATGACGATAATGGGAATAGCACCCAAAAGGATCATATCAGTAGCAGCCTGACCCAGTCCCTGGAAGATAAACCAGCCAAGTCCACCTGCTCCAATAAGTGCCGCTACGGCAGCCAATCCAACGGACTGGACCAATGCTGTACGAACACCCTCTAAAACGAGCGGAGCAGCTAAAGGCACTTCTATTTTTCGGAACACCTGTGTGCGGCTCATACCCACCCCAATTCCAGCATCAATCACTGCTGTATCCACCTGTCGTAACCCTACATAGGTATTACGTACGATAGGGAGCAATGAATATATTGTTAGTGCAATAATAGCCGGTGTATCTCCTACCCCACGTATGCCAATTTCTCGAAGGCTGGGAAAAGTAAATGATAGTGCTGAAAGTGGAGCGATAAGCAAACCAAACAATGCCAGACTGGGTACCGTTTGAGTAATATTAGCTATGAAGAAAATGGGTTTTTCGGTACGCTTACTTCGCGTTGCCCAAGTGCCCAACATAATACCAATTATCGTACCAATGGCAACACTTATGCCGACTAGAAATACATGATGTAATAGTTCCTGTATAAAACGCTCTTCATATCCGCTGAACTCCTGTAAAACAGACAAATCTTTAAACCACCCATTAATAAGTAGAAAAAACAGGACAACAACTCCAGTCCACGAGACAATATGTCGTAGAGAAGGTGAATTATCGAGTCTTTGGCGGGAAGCAAATATCATAATATAAGTAGCAACGAAAGTCATCCAAAAGCCAATACCGAGTGATATGCGTGCGTTTGGCGCTTCTACTCCAAGCAATCTGGTAGCAGCCAGGCCGGTAAAAACAAAACTCAGGACCAGGATAAGATTGGCAGCGGTACCCAGTATCAATGCTGGCAATTTTCCTTTTCGAAAATAGCTCAGGCTAAAGCAAACAAACCAAAGTCCCAAGATAATAGCCAATCCGGGCCAACCGGCAATTTCGTGGAAGCTAAGACTTACCCCGGAGGAAATACGGTTTGGTTTAAGTGTCAACCAGCCGGTATATAATGAGATAAGACCAATAGCCACTCCAGTGATATTTAGGGAATCACCTGCAACCAGTCGGCGAATCATATTTTTTCCTAGTTATGCATGTTTTAATTACTTAAGAAATCCCTTTGAAATTAGATACTCCTTGGCTACATCGGTTGCATTCTGCCCTTCAACCGCTATTTTGGCATTGAGGGTTTGTAGAGTTACCAAATCCAGGGATTCAAAGATTGGGTTCAAAATATCGGCAATTTCCGGGTATTTATCAATAATTTCCCCACGAACTCTGGGAGCCGGTTCATAAACAGGTTGTGCTCCTCTAGGGTCAGCCAGCACAACAAGCCCCAGGGCGCTAAGAGAGCCATCGGTCCCGTAAGCCATAGCTGCATTCACACCATCAGTACCTTCAGATGCCGCTTTCTCAGTCTGCGCCGTATCACCGCTGGACACCGTGAGAAGTTGTTCCTGCTTCAGAGTGAATCCGTATATCTCCTGAAATTTGGGCAGCGCTACCGGACTGGTTACGAACTCTTCGGAGCCAATAAGTTTTACATAACCACCACTATTTACATAGGCTGCTAAGTCATCAAGTGTCCTGATGCCTTCATCGTCAGACAATTTATTCGGAATGGCTATTGCCCATGTATTATTAGCCGGTGCCGATTGAAGCCATACGATATTATACGTTGCTTTATCAAGTTCCTTTACCCTTTCATACCCCTTCTTAGCATCATTCCAAACATCTGATTCCGCCTCGTCAAAGAAAAAAGCACCATTACCTGTGTATTCAGGATAAATATCAAGCTCATCACTTTCTAGAGCTTTACGTACAACGCTGGTTGGCCCGAATTGTGATTTATCAACTACATCTAAGCCATTATCTCTTAGTGCAAGAATTATTATTTGTGATAATAGAGATCCCTCGGTATCAATTTTTGACCCCACTACTATTGACCTTTTTCCTTCTTCTCCCTGTCCGGTGCATCCAGACACTATAACTGCCAGTAAAACCAATATACTGAACAAAATACTTAAGGTTTTATTCATGATATCACCTCCAACACTTTATATTTGGATTAGATAATAGAATCACTAACTACTTTATACGGCCTTCTCTCTACTGTAAAAAATACCATCATATTGGTGCGGATAGCAATAGAAAGAGTTATTGTGGCACTAATGAGATCAAGGACACTATGTACTAATACTTTTGCCATCCCCTACCTTGAATTAGACCACGTATGTAGGCGGCCTGGCCAGCATGTAAAAGACTGTCTTCCAAAATGCTAATAAGTCGCACACCAACGGTAGGCAGCGGCTGAAACCAGGGTTCATCAAGCTCTCGGTCTAAATCGTTTTTAGATAATGTAATTAAATAACGCTTTGTCCGATCCAACACTGCATAGTGATAATCCAGTATTGTCTGAATGTCCGGAGATTTAAATGATGATACCTGTTCTGGAGTATGCCCAAAGCCAACATCCCCGGGATCGGGTGAGTAATTAAACCTTTTAGCCCATTCTCCACTGAGCCATAACTGCTGCTCATTCATCAATGAGGATATTTGTGCATCTTGCTGACGCGTCAGGTGCCATATTAACCAACCAATACTATTACAATCAGGGTGAGGTTGCCAGTCCAAATTATCCTGAGAAAGTCCTTTAAGGACATTACTCAGAAACTCAGGCAAGCGCTTGTAAGCATCTACCAACAAATCATCCCATTCCATAAATACCTCCCTTTACGTAAGTATTAGATTAATATAATCTAAAAGCAGCAGGAACTTTAGATATAGTTATGTAAAGTATCCATTCCTTCTTTACTTGAATATATCTCCTTCTTTTCATATCTACCATTATTTAAATGAACTCATCAAGTAAGGTTTCAAATAGTAGCGGGTCGATTTTTTGTCTGGCAAGTATCATCTTTTTTAAAGCCGGGAGCTGTTTTTCATAAACCTGCCTTTCTTCTTTATAAATAACACCGATTGGTATTCGATCTCCCCACTCCTGTGCTTTTTTAAAAGCATTAAGCTTATCGCTCAAGTCGTATGTCTGGTCTTCCAGTTTATAAACCCTTTCTCGATACCATTGATACGTGTTTTTATAGTTAAATGAAACACATGGCTGTAAAATATCTATTAGAGAGAAACCCTGGTGCTCAATACCCATTTTAAGAAGTGTAGCTAAATGTTCTATTTCGCCGGCAAAACCCCTTGCTAAGAAGCTGACATCGGAAGCCAATGCCAAGGCCAGAGGATTAAGAGATTGGATAGCTCCTTGTGGAGTAGTCCTGGTAACAAATCCCATATCACTGGTAGGTGATGCCTGCCCTTTTGTTAATCCATATACCTGATTGTTATGCACCATATAGGTAATATCAATATTACGACGCATAGCGGCAAGTAAGTGACCGATACCTTCTCCGTAAGCACCGCCATCTCCATCAATACAGATGACAACGAGTTTATGGTTGACAATTTTAGCACCAGTAGCCACTGGTAGAGTTCTCCCATGAAGTCCGTTAAATACATTACCTTTCGTATAATGTGGAAGCTTTGGAGCCTGACCAATACCAGACACAAATAATACCTGGTTTGGTTCTATGTCAAGTTCTATCAGTGTCTTTCTTAGAGCTTTAATAATAGCAAAGTTGCCGCAGCCCGGGCACCAGGCAATAGGAATTGATTCAGCGTAGTCTTTTTCAGTTGGCATAACTTATAGCACCTCCTTCTTGATTCGGTCCACGATATCTTTTGGTGAGAAGGATCGACCATCAAACTTAAGAATATAATTATCAATTATTATACCCGTCTCCCGCCTAATCAACTGCGCCATCTGTGCACTGGCATTACCCTCGATAATTATTTTTTTAGTCCCGTTGTCCAAAGCAGAAGTTACCGCCTCTTCAGGAAATGGCCATATTTCAGCGAGATGAAGTACATTAGCTGCGATGCCATCTTCTTGTAGTAATGCAGCAGCTTCACTTATAGCTCCAAAAGTACTACCCCATCCAATAAGCGTAAGTTCTGCACCGGAGACTTTATGAATCTTTGGACTATTCATAACAGCCTTCATGCCGGTTAACTTACGTAGACGTTTCAAGTTTTGCAGGTTACGGGTCTCTGCATCTTCAATCATATGTCCTGATTCATCATGTTCATCTGAGTCAGTCACTACCAGAACGTTGTTTTGACCTGGAAAAGCCCGTGGAGAGATTCCTGAGTCAGTGACTATATGTCTTCTATAATCTTTACCATTACTTAGTTTTTTACCATCAACAAGGTCCCCTCTGTCTATTACTACTTCTGAGAGATTGAATCTATCTACAGTAGCATATGAAGTGGCCAGATAGTGATCAGTCAGTATAATAACAGGGGTTTGATATTTTTCAGCAATGTTGAATGCCTTTATTATCATATGGAAAGCTTCATCAACCGTTGCCGGTGCCAGTATTGCTCGAGGAAATTCACCGTGTCCGGCATGAAGAGCGAACCAGAGATCACCTTGCTCTGTTCTTGTCGGCAGACCTGTAGCAGGGCCAGGTCGTTGAGCTAATACAAGTACCAGTGGTGTCTCAGTAATACCGGCTAAAGATAATCCCTCTTCCATAAGACAAAATCCCCCTCCTGACGTCGCAACCATAGCCCTGATTCCCGTGTAGCTTGCCCCAACAGCCATATTGACAGCGGCTATTTCATCCTCTGTATGGACTGCAACAACATCATAATCCTGTCCTTTTGTCGCCATATACTCTAGAATTGAAGTAGCAGGTGTCATAGGATACCCGGCAATGAATTTACAGCCACCAACCATAGCTCCCAAAGCTAATGCCTCGTTTCCGTTAATTAGTATTCTGGTAGCACTACCGGAAACGGTATGAATTTTATGTCCTAGATTATATTCACTATGGTCCTGTGCATATATGAATCCTGCCTGAGCCGCTGTAATATTATCTTTAACAATTTTCTCACCATGCCTGGCAAATTCTTTTCTAAGGACATTTTCTAACAGGCTGAAATCAAATCCACAAAGCCCAATAATTGCTCCTACAGCAACTGTATTCGACATAAGCTTATTTTTTACAGAAACCTCAGCTATTCTTCCCATTGGTACATTAAAATATTTTTTTTCATTAGCTTGGACTTTTGTCTGTTCAGCGTCATTTATAATGAAACCGCCATCCCTTAACTCATTATCGTGGATGGTCACTGTTTCCCTGTTAAGTGCCACCAAAACATCAAGCTCTTTTGAAAAAGTCGATAATTTCTTATCACTAAGTCTTACCCGGAAAAAATTATGTCCACCTCTAACTCTACTTTCATAGTCTTGATCTGCAAAGACATGTAAGCCGCCATGCGTCATTGTTCTGGCTAAAATTATCCCCAGAGATTGTATGCCCTGTCCCGCCTCACCTCCAATTAAAATATTCAAACCGAGTACCATTTTCACACCTCCCATTTGCAATACAAAAGAGCTTTATTTACTATAACTATGTCAATCGAAATGTATTGCCGATCATGGCCAACTTTATCGATTATTAATCAGTAGTAGTAGGAAACCCGGCAGCAATCCAGGCCTTCATGCTGCCCAGAACCGTGTAGACTTCTTTATAACCGTCACGAAGGAGTATGCTTGCGGCAAGTCCTGCCATGTTTCCCACGTTACAAAGTACCACTACCGGTTTATTTCTGGGAACTTCTGCTAGTCTCTGTTCAAGATGTCCTACATATATGTTTAGTGTGCCTTTTATATGTCCTTTATCCCACTCTACCTGACCTCTGGTATCCAGCACTAATAACTCTTCGCCGTGATCTAGCTTATCCTTAAGCTTGTATACTGAAAGTAATTTCAGGCTTTCGATAGGCAATCCTGCGTTATACCAGCCTTCAGTACCATCTTTGAGGTAGCCCTTAATTTTATCGTAGCCGGCACGAACTAAGTATCGAACTGCCTTCTCCAAATAACAATTGTTCTCCAATACCAGTAGTATTAGTTTATTATAAGAAAGCGTCCAGCCGGTAAACACAGGCAGCCCTTCAAGCCAGATACTATACGCTCCTTTAATATGGGCCCCACCGAATGCAGCCGGTTTACTGGTATCAATAACTACTGCTCCATTCTCCATTTCTTTTATAAATTCTTTTGGAGTAAGCAAAGGTGGAGAAGGTAAACAACCCATCAGAGGAGGGCCTTCAAGATTATATTTCTCCATCTGTAAAAAATAAGGAGGTCTTTCGAGTTGCTCAGCTGTCTTGTACCTTATAAAGTCTACTTTAGTCATCTGCAGTAATGGATTTTGCAGCCTTTCTATCCCAAGGGTGCTTTCATCTCTATCTCCGATATGCGTTCCACAAACCGAACCCGCTCCATGAGCGGGGCACAGAATTACTCCATCACCCAGAGGAAGAAGTCTGTTAACAATACTATTATAGATATTTGAGGCTAGTCTCGGGGACTCTTCAATCCCGTAGAGATCAGTACGCCCTACATCATTTACAAACAACGCATCTCCTGTAAATACCATTATCGTAGCTTTATTAGATGATAGATCTGACACAGCATAGGACATACTTTCATCAGTGTGTCCCGGAGTATGAATAGCTGTTATCTTTAGTCTGCCAACCTTGAATTCTTCGTTGTTTTTTACAATATTGCCATATTTCCATTCCAGTCCGAGACCATGGTAGATTTTGGCTCCAGTACGGTTATTCAGTTCAAGGGAGCCAATAACATAATCTTCGTTACGATGGGTCTCAAAAATATGGCTTATTGTTAGA
>Ga0272441_10002025_pt1 | contig 42163 bp, 37 predicted proteins | sample SSMProp6N_FD_193582 | JGI IMG/M metagenome (GOLD analysis project Ga0272441, IMG submission 193582) | Marine sediment archaeal communities from Little Sippewissett salt marsh, Falmouth, MA, United States - SSM-Prop-6N | ecosystem: Environmental > Aquatic > Marine > Wetlands > Sediment ...
AGTTGATGAAACGGATAGCTTCGATGGTCGTGGCGGTGCTTCTGCTGTCGATCCCGGTGATCGTGGTCGATGACCACAGCGGCGCTGATGCTGTAAATGACCGGTCATTGGGTACCCGGTTTGCCGGTGGCACCGGCGCGGAGGACGATCCCTACCGGATCAGCACCGTGGAACAACTGCAGGCCATTGCCGACGATCCGGACGGGCACTACGTGCTGGTGAATGATATTGATGCATCTGAAACGGTGAATTGGAACGGTGGAAAGGGGTTTGAACCGATTGGTAGGTGTCCGGATGCAATTATGATTGAAATGCAAGGAGCACCGTTCACCGGCAGCTTTAATGGTAAAGGATGTACCATAGCCGGTTTATCTGTCCACCGTACTTCGTTTGATTACACTGGGTTGTTCGGATATATCGATATCGGTGGGTCTGTGAGCAATGTAGATTTAATCAAGAACAACATTAGCGGACGGTTTTATGTGGGTGGGTTGGTAGGATGGAATTTTGGTAACATCACCAATTGCCATACCTCGGGTAATGTGGATGGCTCAGATCACATCGGCGGATTGGTGGGAGGTAATACTGTTGGCATCATCACAAATTGCTCTGCTGTGTGCAATGTGGATGGATATGACGAAGTCGGCGGATTGGTGGGGGACAACTATAAAGGTACAATCACAAACTGTTATGCCATAATCAACGTGACCGGGAATTCTTATGTTGGGGGGCTGGTGGGAAAGAATGAATTTTTCAATAATCCGAATGATGACATCACAGGCTGCTATACTAATGGCAGTGTAAACGGGAATCAGTATGTCGGAGGGCTTGTGGGGTATGACGAGTGTTTTAATATCGTAAACTGCCACTATAATTACAATTCATTTTTTATCAACAACCAGAATGTCATAACAGTCGGCGCTATGTACGAAAGTATGTACAATACATGGCTATCCAGTGGCAGACATCTGGCTGTCGATGATTTCCTGTCCAAATCCGGCAGTGATTACCTGATCAACGATGTTGATGACTTCAATCAACTGTTGGCCTTCGGTCATGTAACTGGTTTGAGTTTCAAGTTGACCTCAGATCTTGACTTATCGACCGAGAACGGTTTTTACATCCCCCATTTTGCTGGTTATTTCGACGGTGATGGTCATATCGTCAGCGGATTGAATATCAATCTGCCTGATTTTCATAATCTTGGTTTGTTTGGATATGTTGCTTCAGGCGGGTCATTAAACAATATTTCTTTAATGGAGGGTAGTGTGAATGGAGGTATGGATATCGGTGGGTTGGTGGGGAGAAACGGTGATTGGTGTTATCCCGGCGGTGCCATCACAAATTGCCATACCATAGGGGATGTGAGCGGGACCGAGAGACATGTCGGTGGACTTGTAGGGTACAATAGAGAAATTGCCATCACAAATTGCTCTGCCACGGGCAACGTAAGCGGAACCGAGAAATATGTCGGCGGACTAGTAGGGAGAAATCACATTGGTGATATCATAAACTGCTACGCCACCTGTAATGTGAATGGGAATGATCGTTATATCGGTGGGCTTGTGGGAAACAATGATGAAGGTACCATTATAAATTGCCATGTAACCGGGAATGTGACCGGGAATGGAAATGGGAATTTCTACGGAATAGGCGGGTTGGTGGGGTACAACGATAAAGGTGACATCATAAATTGTTATACCACAGGCAGTGTGAACGGGACAGGTGACAGGGTTGGCGGACTTGTGGGGTACGATTTTTTAGGTGACATCACAAACTGCAATGCCAGGAGCAATGTGAGTGGAAATGAGGACATCGGCGGGTTGGTGGGGTATAGTAATGGTGCAATCACAAACTGCTATGGGATCGGTAACGTGAACGGAAAACAAAATGTAAGCGGACTTGTGGGATACAGTAAGGGTGATATCACCAACTGCTATGCTACAGGTAACATAAGCGGCGTTTATTCTGTTGGCGGGTTGGTGGGGATTAATATTCGGGGAATGATCACCAACTCTCATTATAACTACAATTCAACTTCAATAATCGGTATGAATGTTATAACCATCGGCGTTTTGTACGAAAGCAGGTACAATACATGGTTATCAAAAAATATGCATCTGGACGTTGATGATTACCTATTAAAATCAGGTAATGACTACCTGATCAATGATGTTGAAAATTTTAAGGAGCTAATAACTTTTGGCCAGGAACCCGACCTGAGTTTTATACTGACCTCGGACCTTGACCTGTCAAGCGAGAACGATTTCTACATTCCCTATTTTGCCGGGTATTTCAACGGCTGTGGTCATGAAATAAGTGGATTGAACGTCAACTTGCCTTTTGTATCTTCCCTGGGATTATTTGGATTTGTTGCATCTAGCGGTTCGGTTCATAATATAAGTCTGACAGAAATCAATGTCAACGGACATGATTATGTTGGCGGACTGGTTGGAAACAATATTGGTGATATCACAAAATGCTCTGTAACTGGAAACGTGAATGGATTGTGGTACGTTGGAGGGCTGGTTGGGTATAATTATGGTGATATAACAGACTGTCAAACTGCAAACAGCGTGATTGGTAAAGGGGACTGTATCGGAGGGTTGGTTGGGTATAATTATGGTCGTGACATCACCAACTGTTACTCTATCGGTTGCGTGAACGGAAATGATTCCGTTGGCGGATTAATCGGTTATCGTAAACTGGGATCAATATCCAGCTGTTTCTGGGACATTCAGACCTCCGGTCAGACCAGCAGCGACGGCGGCAACGGCAAGACCACTGAAGAGATGACTTCAAAGAATACGTATTCGAACGTTGGTTGGGATTTCGAAACCATCTGGGATATCGAAGATGGCAGATCATACCCGTTTTTGCGAAATATGGTTAATGGGCCGATCCTTGTCAATAAGCCTCCAACTCCCAAAATCAAGGCGAGACTGCTGGATAACGGTGATGCCAATACCTCCTACCAATACGATGAGATCGAAGTACGGGAAGGCGATATCGTTATCTTCAATGCATCTGAATCTGATATCGGAGGAGGACCTCCGGGGTACGATGTGGATTCGGACGGGATCAAGGATCATGATATGAAGTTCACCTGGGACTGGGGCGATTCAACAACTGTGACAACTTTTGAAGGTACCGTTTGTAAGAACTTTTCGGGCCCCGCGATCGACCATTATGTCAATCTCAGTGTTGACGATGGTGAGTACAACGTGACGATCAATGATCCATTCCACGTCATTGTCAACCTGCCGCCTGTGGCGAGGATCGACCCTAGGATCACAACCACATTCATTGAAGTGGGCAATAGGGTTACGTTCGAGTCGATATCGACCGACCCCAATTCACATGACCAGACATTGCTGGAAGATGAAAATAAATCCGTGACTTGGACGTTCGGGGACGGTGGTGGTGCTTATGGAAGAGTGGTCAGCCACACGTTTCAAGACGATGGTGAATACGACGTTGTCTTGACGGTCACCGATAGCATGGGAAATGTGAACTCAGATAATGTTACAGTGAAAGTTTTCGGGAACCCGTGGTTTGATGCTCCCATTATTATTTTTAACGTGATGGTCAACGGGTTGAACACAACACATTGCGAAGTCGGTCAGACCGTGGTTTTCGATGCATCCGATTCGTGTGATCCGAATGGTGAGAATTACTTGGACGGCAATGAGGACACCCCTACCTACCTGGATTTCTTAAATGTCATTTGGGATTTCGGTGACGGTAATATATCCACGGGTAAATTCACAACAACCCATGCATATTCAGAGCCGGGTCAATACATTGTAATTATAAACATTACAGATCGTGAATACAAATATTGTATCATGTCATTCCCTATTAACGTTGATGATGTTACAATTGGAAACGATGACGATGACGATTCCACCGGTGACGACGATGCGGATGACGACGATACCGGTTCATCGGGTTCGGACGGGTCTAATATGGGTATTCTGCTGATAATTGGCTTGGTTGCGGCCATAGCAATCGTGGCGTTCTTGTTTTTTTGGAAGAAGAATGAACCTGTGGGGAAGCTGGAAGATTCGGATGATGGGTCGGAAAAAAGGGATGACTAAACGTCCTGATCGGTCAAATGGAAAAGCGTTTAAGGTGGAGGATGCAATTCAGTATGTTGAGAAGTGACATGTCTGTTGTTAGCTCAATTTGTGACGATGTGATTTTCAGGACAAACAGTTTTAATGAAATGAACATTCCTGCAATATCAATATTGCCTGAAAATGATGGTCAAAAATAGGAAGGTTCTTATGGTCAAATTAGTGACGGTATGTATTTCATTATTGCTACTATTTATTAACATCCCGCTTTTTTTTGGAGATTTTCTATCGGCAGATGTTAATGATAATGATTGGATAATTGAAACTATTGATATTAATAATGGTACCCGAGGATGGATATCAATGGCTATCGATAAAAATGATATTGTCAATGTTATCTGCCAGGGAAATGATAGTTATGATGATACTTATTATATGAAGAAGTTAGATGGAAAGTGGGAATTTGAAGTATTGGAAGATTTTGGAGATATGATAAGGAGCCATATGTTATGTATGGATAATAATAATATGCCTCATTTTGTTACTGTTGGCTCGAACGTGAATTATAATTATCTACACGATAACACTTGGCGAGTTTCTTCTTTTGGTGATCGTGGTGCAACGATACCATCTTTGGCATTAGACGATTCAGATTTACCTCATATTGCATATTTTGAAAAGGGCCTGAAATATGCGCATTGGGATGGATATAATTGGATAATCAATGCAATAACGGATGATTTCATAATCGGTTTTACTTCTATAGCTCTTGATTCTCAGTACAATCCACATATCGCTTATTATCTGGATTACAGTGCAGATAGAAGGCAAAATGGTGATTTGAATTATGCCTATTGGACGGGTTCCAGATGGGTAGTTGAAACTGTTGACAGTCAAGATGTGGTTGGTAAGTATCCAACTATTCAAATAGATTCAAACGATGATCCACATATTTGTTATCAATCAGAAACTGAGAGCTCGGTTAGGCATGCTTGGAAAACAGGAAATGAGTGGTCAATAGAAACTATTGATAAATCCGAGTCAGACGCTGGTCTTGGCGCTCACTTATCTATGGATATTGATCAAAATGATGATATTCATGTATCATATAGATGTGAGAATATCGCTGATAATACTGATCATGTGATGTATGCAAATAACATTGAAGGAACATGGACCATATTTGTAGTTGACAATGGCGGGCCAGGCTATGGAGGTGGAACTTCAATAAAACTGGATTCGTTGTCAAACGTTCACATTTGTTATTATGATCACACATCGGATTCAATCAAATATGCAAAGAACACACATTTCGATTTTGACAAAGATGAAATGCTAAATGATGAAGATACATTCCCAAATGACCCATCCGCATCCCAAGACACTGATAACGATGGATACCCTGATTCCTGGAACGATGGCAAATCCCAGGATGACTCCACAACCGGGTTGACCTTGGACGCTTTCCCGGACGATCCGGAAGAATGGGACGATACTGATTCCGATGGTGTAGGGGATAATTCCGATGTGTTCCCGGAAGATTCTGAAGAATGGGCTGATACCGATAACGATAGCATAGGCGATAATTCAGACGCATTCCCCGATGACCCAGCCGCGTCAATTGACTCCGATGATGACGGTATGCCCGACTCCTGGAACGACGGGTTCGGGCCTGAAGATTCAACGTCTGACCCGCCCCTTGTAATAGATCTGTATCCAAACGATCCGGATAACGAGGCGACAGATGACGATGACGATTCCACCGGTGACGACGATGCGGATGACGACGATACCGGATCATCGGGATCGGACGGGTCTACTATGGGTATGTTGTTGATCGTCGGCTTGGTTGCGGCCATAGCAATCGCGGCGTTCTTGTTTTTCGGCAAGAAGAAGGAGCCGGTGGGGAAGCTGGAAGATGCGAATGATGGGTTGGAAAAAAGGGATGACTAAACGTCCTGATCGGTCAAATGGAAAAGCGTTTAAGTCGGAGAAGTCATTTACCGAACGTTGAAGTTGAGCGGTAGGTGTGGTCTGTGCAAGGACGAAATATTATGAAAAAAAACAAAATGCTGCCCATCCTCATCATTCTAGTATTGATGGCATTTGCTGGATGCGGTGAGAAGGGTGATGGTGACGGTGATGGAAGAGGTGACGGGGTGGAAAAATCGAATACCGTTGAGCTTTCGGGTTACCTTGAAGCGCCTAGCTCTGATAATTTGTTTAATTATCAAGATGGGGTTAGAATTAATCTAACGGACGGCACTACCGGAGATATATTTGTCACCTATATTTCTGCATTACTGACGTGGCAGGAAGGGCCAAATGAAGAAGATAAATACGGGGAAGAGGACACATTTAGGCTTCAAGCCTCAATTATAAATAATACCATTGGTGTAGTCGAAGGGAATTCAAACTTGTTGAAATTGGAATATTTTGATACAGATCCAATTTTCGATGATTACGAAGAAACCGGGATGCCGATAGAATGGTACTTTGGAGTTTCTTTAGAAGAATGCGGCACCGAACCCGTCGGTCCATTCGGTTTTTTTGTGTATGTGGACCAGGGCAACGATTTCCTGTTGACCATTGAGTATGAATACATCGAATACGGTGAATTGGAAGAATAGGAAATCTTCCAAGTATCTGATAGTAAAGTGATGAGGATCGATGAGAAAAATCATCATGCCCGGGAAGCGTCATGACATTCCATCATGTCGCATAGCATTACACCTACTCCCGGGCACCTTTTTCACGTCGTCCAATTGCCAGCGTGGAGCCTGTGGGAAATTGGACATCGCGGATCTGCATGCCCGAGAAAACACGGCCCCGGAAGCAGCAATTTCTGACGTTTCTCAAGCCGGCCACCGCTAAGATTTCAGTGACGGACGAAATCTATACGGTCGGCCCGGCGCCGGTCGGAGCCGGCATCAATCGATGATCAATCTATTTTTGTGTTATCTCATTGTTGGAAATGCTATCTTATATAATAGAAGGCTATAAGTAATAACACAACAATATATTCCATAATGAATAGTAAAGATGTGATTCTATGGTCCAAGCTGTCATTACGATAAATGAACATGAGAATAGAATTTTGAATATAATCAAAGGAAAGTTCGGTTTTAGGAATAAATCTGAGGCGGTCAAACATATTATTAACGAATATGAAAAAGAAATATTAGAACCCGAATTAAAGCCTGAATATATAGAAAAGATGAAGAAAAGGCAAAAAGAAAAAACGGTCAAAATTAAAGATTTCAAAAAACATTTCGGTACGGCGGAATAATGTACCAATGTGAATTGAGAATATCGGTTGAAAAGATATTCTTTAAACTTGCTAAGAAGAATCCAAAGCAATTGGAAATGATCGAAAAAAAGATACAAGAGATTTTAGAAAAACCACATCATTATAAAAACCTAAGAAAGCCTCTTCAACATTTAAAGAGAGTGCATATCGATAGCCATTTTGTATTAGTCTATTCGGTAAATGAATCCACAAAAACAGTGTATATTGAAGATTATGATCATCATGACAATATATACAAATAATAGACAATTGTAAATCTCCTTTATAGCAATCGTTATCTACTGTCAAATCCATGACCTTCTCCGACGTGAGACTGCGGTGGATTCGTTGATTGTCAAATGCAAAAGTTGGCGCAATCTCAGGTCGCTTCGGGACCTGCCAAGACGAGACCGAAAAGACGGTTGGGGCAACTGCTCTGGATGGTATAAACCGAATCGCGGACCTGGTAAGATCAGGTGGGTTTTCCGGACGATTTCCAATTCGTCGGTTTCGATGAGCTGGCGGTTCCCGTTGTTAAATACGGAGGATGTTTGCGGCAGGCGGCCGCGATTTTGGAAATCCCGACGGGATTTACCGAATCGTAACCACCTCCCGAAGGGAGTGGTGAGGATCGAGGTGATGAGATATCAATCTCGTTACCGAAACTTGGGCTATCCGCAGGATGGCCCTGAGGCAGGCCGCCGGGGGGATGGGCGGCGGCACGGGCGAAGATCATCTGTTCTGGCGCAGCATCGACAACTTGAGATGGGTACAGCAAGTCCTGTCTTTCTGTACATCATTGCGGCAGATCAGGGTATCTCCACTGCATATCATTGCGGCAGGGCTGCGGTTTTTTAAGGTAATTATTTATTAACTGGCCCTGACATAATTATATTATATATGATCGGGCCCCTCGAACATTCCACAGGTTGTCTCCATTACATTTATGGTGCCGTTTGCTGGATTTGTATCGTCGGAGGTTGAGGAAATGAAACACAGTAAAGCAGTCATCGGCATTGCGATCCTTGTCATACTGATAATACCAACCACAGTCTCCCTGGAATCCGGGTCCAAAACAAGGGTGGCAGAGGACGATCAGGGAAAAAGCCCATCTGCTCGACAGAGACCCGAAGGTCTCGACACCCTCCTCAGTGGCAGTGGTTCGTATCCCCAGGACGGTTACGGTACCTGTGCCGTGGTCCTCGACAATTGGAACGGTGACGGGCATCCGGCCCTGGCCATCTCATCACCGGGAACCGATGGGGCGGAGGCGGACAGCGGGGCCGTTCATATCTTTTACGATTTCCTAAACGCCTCTTCCCTGGACCCCGATCTGGCAGACCAGGTGTTGGCCGGGGAGTCTTCCCAGGGCGCTTTCGGCACCAGCATGGATGCCGGTGACCTGACCAATGACGGTCTGGTGGACCTGGTGGTGGGCGAACCGGGTTGGAATGGGGGTGCTGGCAGGGTGCGCATAATACCAAACCCTGTCTCTGCTCAGTCCGATATACTGGTGGATGTTCCAGGATCGGATGCACTGGGAACCTCGGTAGCCGTGGTTATGGACGTCAACAAGGACGGAGGTAACGATCTGGTGGCGGGGTCTCCCGGAAACGACAAGGTGATCCTGTGGTTCGGGGACGCTGACGGGGGAGGTTCCTCCAGTTCACTGTTTGCGGACCTTTCCGACGACGACCCCGTGACCACCCCGAATGTTGTGGATTTCACTTCCCTCAACACCATTGCCAACACCTGGGATGTTGGCGATTCGGGGGACGATGGCTGGGACTGGGCAAACCCGGATAACGGACAGTACCTTTACGGTCAGAGTGAAGGTCAAAACATGGTGACGATGGGCGATTCCGATCCCGTTAACGGCCCCTCTGAAACAAGCATCCTGCCGGGGACGGTGATGGTGGAAATCGGGGGATCTAATCGGGAATACGCGGACAGCGGTGCCTGGGGGGTACAGTTCATGATAACCACGGCCATGATGGAGCTGAAGGAAAAGGGATGTCAGTTCACGGTCTCCTTCGATTGGCAGGCCTGGGACAGATCGTGGTTGAATGACCCTTCATCGGCAACCGAGGAGAGCTGCTGGGTAAAGTGTCGTTTTTACGGTGAAGGAGACACTGATCATCATGATGATTACCTGGGATGGAACCTGGACGGCAACGCACCGGGAGGCGCCGCGCCGGGTGATTTGACACCGGAGATCATGTTCGAATGCACTCAGGATGGAAACACACCCTGGCATGCCGATGATCTATACGGCGATATGGACATGGACAGGGACGGAAAGCGGAACTCAGGACATTTCGTCTGGGACATCACCGACATGATCACTGCTTCGGGTTGGTACCATTTGGATTTCGGAGCACGTTTCGATTGCACCCAAGGCCGGCAATCCCACAGCGAAGGGATCGTTGCGGTGTTTGATAACGTGTCGGCCGGCATCAAGATCGGGAACACCCCGGGATCGACCGTACAGATTTTGGGAATGCCGGAATCCGGGTTCGGTACATCCGTACTCGCAGCACAACCTCAGCCGGCAGGCGCCGGGGAATGTTTCGGAGTTACCCAGGACCCTTCACGAAACGAGGTCATGTTCTACGGGGCAAGGACCACCTGGGCAGATATAAGCGATTATGCCAACGGCGGGTTGGCATGCCGTTCCGGGGACGGAAGCGAACTGGGACCTGTGGCCAATCATGAAGCTGACATGACAGGCAATGGCGATCTGGACATCCTTACGGGAACCCCCGGACAGGCTCGGCTGGACGTTTTCGAATCGGATGATTGGAATGCCGTGTCAAAGTCGGCGGTTTTCAGGCCCATGGCAAAGGGACAGGGGGATCAGACGTTAGGTCAGGTGGATGCCCTTCATTATGCGGATTCCGATTACTATGTCGTTGGCTTTGTAAACAACGTGTTGCACGTTAAGGATTTTCAAAACGAAACCGTGACCGGCGGGCAGCTCACCGGTTTGAACCTGAACATGGTCTATTCAGTATCCGGTACCCCCCAGAATCAGCCTTTCCTGTTTTCCACCGATGGATCAACCTTCGTGGACACGGGGATAGACTGCGATGCTTCCGGAGACCACAGGGCCTCTGTGGACCTTTTCAAGCTTGGGGTCAACACCTTTTCTGAGTTAAACAACCTGGAGATCCTGTGGACGGGCGGGTATTCCATGGTCACAGTTATGGTGGACCTGATGGTCCTGGAGGCCAGCTACCGTGAGAACAGTGAACCTGTGGCCACTATCCAGGGTGAAGCGGGCAGTGGCTTCGGGTCTTCAATTGCATGGGCAGACCTGGACGGGGACGGCCAGGATGATCTGGCGGTGGGATCGCCCACCGGCGGGTCGAACAACCGGGGTTACGTTAATGTGTACCCCTCCGGACCCGACCTACGGGCCGACGGGTCTTACCGGATCAACGGGACATTGGAAAATGGCCTGTTCGGAACATTCATGACCACCTGTCAGTACGGTGCGGTGAGTGACCTGATCCTTGTCGGTGCGCCCGGCGCTCTGGATGGTAGGGGAGAGCTGTCCATGGTGGGTCTGCCTCAGGTCAAGGAGGTCTGGAACTTCGAACTGCACTGGCTGGATGATCCCCCTGAGATTCTCACCGGGACGGTGGACCTGAGGGCGGAGGTGGAGTCCCTGAACCGTACCCTGGACCCGAGCACAGTATCATTTGCGTATTCCATCAACCCCTCGGGACCCTTCGAAGAGATTAACGGTCCTGTGGGTAACTCCGGCGGGGTGCTCAATGTTACCTGGGACACCCGGACCGTGGTGGATGGCGCGTACTGGCTTTCGGTTTCGGCCAACAGCACCGCGAATAATCATGCCCAGAACGTGACCCAATCCTTCGTGACCGTGAACAACACCCTGATCCCGGAGATGCATTTTGACCCGTCCCTGCCGGTGGAGGTCTCCGGGGAGATCGATCTGAACGTTATGGTCCTGGACCCATCCGATAATGTTGATTGGACCCGGGGAATCGTCATGGAATATTCATCCGATAATCTGACATGGAGTGAGATCGGAAGCAACTCGTCGCCCGTGGATTCGAGGTGTGCAGTGAGCTGGGACACCACAGATGTCCCGACGGGGCCGCAGACGATCCGGGCCAGCTGCATGTTCGGTCCTGGAACGGTGATGTACATCTTTGCGGATATCCTCATCAACAAAACTGGAACAACGTCCCCTTCCATTTCCCTGGACAGCCCATCCCCCGGTGACGTTCTCAAGGGGATCGTGGATATCGTGATGACCCTTACCCCCGGGGACGCGGGTCTGAACGGATCCACACTGCGGGTGGAGGTGTCTCCGGAGGTTGGCGGCTGGATGTTGGTGGGTGAATCGTCGGGTGCTCTGGGAAATCAGGTCTCTATTGAATGGAACACCACCGAATTTTCCAACGGTACTTACCTGATCAGGGCCACATTTCAGGATAATGATGGGATGTTTGCCAACATGACCCTGGGCGGGGTGGTGACGGTTGCCAACGAGGGTTCCGACATGTCCAACCTTCCACCCAGTTTGATGATGCTGTTCCCCCAGGGTGGGGAAACCATCTCCGGGGGGGTGGAGATCAAGACCTGGGTGTACGATCCCGATGGTAACATCACCGACAAGGGAGTGGATTTCTTTGTTTCCCCGGACAGCCAGAACTGGGAACATGTGGGCACCACCCAGAAGACCGAGCCCAGGATGGTGGGTGATGTGTATGTCATGTACTGGCAATGTGGTGACTACACCGCAGCAGACCATATATGGGTAGGCGCGGTGGCCACCGATGACGGGGGAACCACGGGTTACGCAGTCAGCAATGACACGGTGACCATAGACAGAAATCCACCTGTGGGACCGCTGCTTGTCGGTTGGAGTTTTTCAGAAGGGGACGAGTTTGCCGGCCAGATGGACATGGGCGTCAGGATAATCGATGGGAACGGTGATCTGGATGCCGGAAACGTCAGGCTGTCCATGGCCCAAAACGGTACCGACGACTGGATGATCCTGGGTTACTGCGTACCCGGCGAAGATGATTGGTTCAATATCTCAATCGATACCGCGGAGCACGAGAACGGAGGATACGACCTCAAGGTCGACGCATCCGATCATGGTGGACGGTTGCTGCAGGCGAGGTCCCCTGGCTTTGTCATCTACAATGAGGATAATGATCTTACCAAACCTGAAATAGAAATTTCAATAGATGATACAGGTGAGAGCCGTACCAAACGAATTACCGTGAGCGTGAGCGAGGACAGTGAAACACCGGTGGACCTTAGGGTATATGTTTCCGATGACGGATCGATCTGGGCGCCCCTTGGAACTGCCTCATTTTCCGATGATGGCAGCGCTGAGCTGGATTGGGACACCACAGGCATGGTGGACGGGGATTACCGTATCATGGTTGAGGTGGTTGACGCATCGGGTAACACCTGGCAGAAGGTGTATCCGGATACCGTGTCCGTGACGGCCGATGACGTGGATGACCAGACGGATGACGCTCCCGATGATGATACCGGTGATGATGACGACACAAGCGATGACGACACCGGTGATGGTGATGACTCGAGTGATCCCGAAGACGACAAAGGAGAATTGGGAGATTGGCTCTGTTTATTGATGATCCTGATAATGATCATTGTGGCGGTGCTGCTGGCCGTTCTTGTAGCCATGCGCAAAAGAAAGCGTCACCACGATGACGATGAGTCCGACATGCCCATTGAGGTACCCAAGGTGCCACCCATTCGTTCAACGGGCCGGCCCCTGTCGGCCAAACCTCGTCCCCGAAAGAAGACACCTCCCAGACTAAAACCGAAGATATCTTCGGGGTCTGATCGGTCTTCCATATCCATGCCTCCAGCCTCTGACCTGAAGTCAACGTCGGTGCCACTTTTACCCACTTCGGAAGATGCCAGGAGTCTGGAAGATGAACTGGCAGAACTGGAAGGAAAAGATGAGGAAGACATCTTCCCCGAACCCCTGGATGACGATCCCAACGGTGAGGGATTCGATGACATGGAGTATTCACTTCCGGGCCAATCCGCAGAAGAACCCGAGCTGGGCGATGTCTCGGAGGTCGGGGATGATACTGTAGATGTGGGTGAGGAAGGGGATAGGGATACAGAATTTGAAATGGGCCGGGATATTGATCGGGATCTAAATCGAGAGGTTAAGAGGAAATCATATCCCGATGATGACAGTGATGCGGGTCGGGAGATGGCCTGGGATGATGAGAAAGACATCTCACCCCTCGACGATCCAGACGTGCCCAGGGATATTGATATCGAAGACATAGTTGCCGATGAAGGGGGAGACGGGTCTCCGGAACCCGAGCTGCCATCTGAAGAAAAGACGGTCCATTTGCCCAGTAAACTACGGGGCGGTGAAGAGGCCGGGGTCAAGAGGTTGAAGGGTGTCCAAAAATCCGGTGAAGAAGATGAGGAATTCTCGCCGCACCGTGTGGAAGAAAAACCACGAAAAAAGACAGGTGCGATCTCTCAGATAAAGTGCCGCTGCGGTGAGATGGTGGATATACCCACCAAGGCACGGCCCTATCGTTTCAAATGTCCCAGCTGCGGCCGGGGCGGGACGCTAAAAAGGAAAAGGTAACGGTTCAATCCTTCAACTTCCGTTTGAAACCTTCGAGCTTCAGGACCGGCTCGATATCAACGGCTATCCAGTAGAGGTCCAGCAGATCGAATCGGTAGGATGCTGGGATGGTCAACCGCGTCATGTCCGTAATGGAACCAATGTAGGTTATGCGAATGCCTTTTTTCCTGGCCATCATCAGGTAGTTCTTTACCCGGTTGGCATAGCGATTCAACTCATTCTTCGGGATTCCGGGAACACTCTTTTTGAAATCCACCCAGTAACTTCTTTGGATGCTGGAGTATGACGATTCTATGTAGGGGATTTCAGGCGATTTGAGGGCGATCACATACTTCTCCTCGAACCAGTGATCGCACCGGTGCCACTCGATGATGAAATCCTCATTTTCCAAATAAACGTGGCTGTCCAGGGCACGAAGGGTCGGTTCGCTCTGGTAGGAGGGTAGAAGGAATCTGTCCCCCCGATCTTCGCTCCCCACCGGTATGCTGTCCGCGGAGTATATCATCTTCTTCATGTGGCCCAGCTCTCTTCCCTTCTGCATACTTTCCTTCGAAACACTGTTCTTGTATCCGATATATATGAAGATGGATGTAAGCAGGATAATGAAAAGAACGCTCAGAATGATGAACGTGTGAGGGTAGACGAATATCAAGACCATGATCCCGATCAGGCAGATCATCATGATAGTGGGAAAATCGAGGCTGAATGGTTCAGGGCTTCCCACAGGTCTTGATCTGGCCATCTATCATCACGCCTTTATGCCCTAAATGGATGGATGTGTTGAAATAGGTTTTGCCGGGGTCACAGCAACTCGTACTGTATCTCCATATCCATTTTAAAACCCATCTCGGTTTCCAGTTTCGACAGCTTCTGTCGGGTCATGCCGAAGGGCTCCTGGGCATATGATATATCTATAGGACTGCCCCTGTAATCCAGCTCCCATCGGCAGCCGTTTATCACCGACCCCGCGTACCCGCCCCCGTACTCAATCTCCCTTTTCTTCAAGTTCACCCCCTCCCGACAGATAAGATCATCCATCGCTGCTTGGGCCCTGGGGCTCATGAAAAAATCCCTTTCATCCTCGGCCCTTGGTATGATGTATCCCCGATCGCACATCAGAAGGTCGATGTCGCCGTATTCCGGGACCATGAGAGCGCTTCCGGAGATGTACACCTCAAGTCCCTTTGACTTCAGGACGGTCACCACCTCGCGCAGGTTTGGCATGTCCCGATCCTTGATGAACCTGTATGCCCTTTGGTGTCCCTCGCCCATCATTGTGTTCATTGTTGATCATCAGGTGAACATCATCTAATAGTATTTTGGGAGGGTGGTTTTGATGGTATGGGATTGAGGCCATGGGTTTGAGGCCATGGGTTTGAGGCCATGGATTTGAGGGTATGGTTTTGAGGGTGTGGTTTTGAGGGTATGGGTTTTGGGGTGGGAAGTGGGCGATCAAAACGTCTTTATCAACACTATCCCTTTCCATGGATACGAGGGATGTGAAACCATGAGGCGCCCCGTATTTGTCCTGGCCACGCTTGGTATGCTCCTTATCCCCATCATGGGTCTCGTTCCCCACATATCCTGCTCTGCAGAAACCTTTACCCTTTTCGATGAACAGGGAAACCCGAAATATATCGGCAACACCAACGATATGTGCTGGTGCGGCGACGGAAGCCGGGTCGTGTCGGTGACCGATGGGATGTACACGGTATTTTGGGATTATCCGGATGGAACGAATTACCAGCGGTATTACACGATAAATGATGTTATCGCCGAGGGGTCCATGGACCGGGTGTCCGTTTCCCATGACGGCAGATACATCATGTCCATGTTCAACTATCGGGAACACAACGGTGATCGTGTGACAAAGTTGGAGATCTACGAACCACATTTCATCGAGGACAGCTCCAACTCGGAGCTGGTGATACGAAAGGATGCGTATCACGTCGGCCTGGCCTGGTCGCCCTTTGAGAACGTGTTCATAACCACAAGGGCCCTGGATGATGTGACATCTGTTTTGGAAAAATACGAGGTCAGGATTGGCGGCGACGGAAAACCCGTGATCATGCTCCTCTCCGAGCTGGAGTTCCCCGGCCGGGTCTACGGAGAGCTTTCATGGAGTTACGACTGCAACCTGATAGCCGTGCCGGTTACTGAGCTTGGAACCAACAACCTGCTTATCCTCAACGCGGGAACGGCGGAGACGTTTTTCTACGATAGCTCTACTTATACAAATGAGATATCTGCATTGGCATGGAACCCCGAGTCAAATATCCTGGCCGTCGGGTCATCCAATGACGATGGGAGCGGGATGTTTAACATATACGATTTCGGCTCAGGATCCATGGTATTGACCTCCGGTATCGACCTGAACGTAACCTTTGACAGTCCGCTTCTGGACATCTCCTGGCAAGGGGGGAATACCCTGGTAACCGGCGAACGGGACGGGAATATCCAAACCTTCGTCCATGACCAGGCCCCCTGGGACACCCGGTTGCAATGGCATTCCCTGGATAGTATAGAGACCGGGTATTCCCTGATATCCCTGTCCTTCCATCCAGAAAATGATCTTCTGGCGGTCTCAGGGGCGGGGAACAGGGTGGATTTCTACAACGTTAGGACGGAGCTGGACCCGGTGAACGATAACCCGAACCCGCTGGATACCGCCGATCACGGTGATGACGATGCTGATGAAGAGAACGGTAACCTGACCGGCGGTGACGGGATGGAGGATGACGACGGGTCGGGTGAGAGGGTGTCGGAAGATGACTCACCGGGGTTTTCCCTGTTCGGTGTGCTCGGTGTGATTACCTTGATTGCATTGTTCGGTGTTTCGAGGCGGAGAAGGGATTGAGAACCATTCTCGTTACCGATAAGTATTGGGGGAACCGGGGGAGCATGTTGTATCGGTAGCCAGATCATCCACTCATTTAGTAGTAAAACCCAGTTTGGTAACCAGGACTTGCTGGGTATGTCCGAACTCGCTGTATTGAAATCCGAATTTGTATTTATTCTTCTTGAAAAAGAACCCGCCTGTCGGGTAGGTGAAGATCACCAGGCATTCGCCGGTTGCCTCCCTTATACTTCGAGGTCCGATCATCTTGGCGTATTCGAAACACATGTCGGTTTGGGCCATCTCCTGGAAGTTGAATTGTTGGCTGTTACGCAATTCTTCTATCTTCTGATTGTAGGTTGCCAAGTTGACAAAAAAGTTGGCAAAGACGGCGGCTTCAGTTCTGAAACGTTCAGAAAAATTAGTGTGTTGGACTGCAAACATCCTGTGGTTGGTGAACACGAGAGAAAAATATTCTGCATTCCACCATGCCTTGCCCACCACGTGCATCAACTGTTCGTTCTCCATGGGGCGGAAATTGAGCGCTGGATATTTAATTACACCGACCCTGTATACACAACGGGGGAAAAGAACTAAGTAATACCAAGTAGAAAACCGATATGCCCGGGAACCTGGAGAGCTCATTTTTATACTTACTGTTTTTAAAACGGTCTCTCATTATCCCGGGCACTTTCCTTCTCCATTGTCAAGGCGTGTGCTATTTCCTTCGGGTGAATCGGTAAGCTTGAATATACCCTGTGTCATTCAACGTTTCACGGATGTGAGACGTATGAGCAAGTACCTGTGCACCGTTTGCGGCTATGTTTACGACCCTGAAGCCGGTGACCCGGACAACGGCATCGATCCCGGCACCGCCTGGGACGAACTCCCTGATGACTGGGTTTGCCCGGTCTGCGGCGCCGCCAAGGACGCTTTCGACAAGCAGTGAAGGGTTGTCCCATGGCCCGTTACGGCTGCCCGCTGTGCAGCTATGTCTACGATGAAAGTGAGGGAGACCCGGATGAGGGGTTCTCCCCCGGGACTTCATTTGAAGATATCCCCAACGGATGGCTGTGCCCGGTTTGTCAGGCGAAGAAGAAGGCCTTCAGGAAGGTGGATTGAAATGAAGAAAGTGGAGATCAAACCCGACATCCACTGGGTCGGGGGGATCGATTGGGATCTGAGGGAGTTCCACGGGTATCTCACCCAGCGGGGCTCCACCTACAACGCTTACCTGATCCAGGATGAAAAGACAGTCCTGATAGACACCGTGAAACACTACCTCTTCGATGAGATGGTGGACCGTATCAGCGAGCTGGTGGACCCCGGAGACATAGACATCATCGTGTCCAACCACGTGGAGATGGACCACTCGGGCTCCCTGCCCAAAATAAAGGAGCTTTGCCCAAATGCAAAGATAATCACATCCACCATGGGTGAGAAAGGACTAAAACGCCACTACAAGGCTGACTGGGACATGCAGGTGGTCCAGTCCGGGGATACCCTCAACATCGGAAAAAGAACACTGCACTTCGTTCACACCCCCATGGTCCACTGGCCGGACAACATGGTCACCTACTCGCCGGAGGACAGTATCCTCTTTTCCAACGACGCCTTCGGCCAGCATATAGCAACGTCCGAACGTTTCGATGACGAGCTGTGTTTTGACATCCTCCGGGAGGAAGCTGCCAAGTACTATGCAAACATCGTACTGCCCTACGGTGACCAGGTGAAGAAGGCCATGGACGGGCTCGGGGGACTGGATATGGACACCATCTGCCCCAGTCACGGTATCATCTGGCGTGCCCATATGGCGGACATCCTGGCGGAGTATGGCAAATGGTGTACCAGCACCACCGAGGACCGGGCGCTGATCGTCTACGACACCATGTGGGGGTCTACAGAGAAGATGGCCCGATCCTTGCAAAGCGGGCTGGAGGAGGCCGGTGTGCCCACCGCACTGCGAAATCTGCATTCCAGCCACATCTCGGATGTCATGACCGATGTTCTTACCAGCAGGATTGTATGCATCGGATCCCCGACCCTCAACAACGGCATGCTACCCACCGTGGGGGCTTTCCTTACCTATCTCAAGGGTCTCAGACCGAAGGACCGCGTGGGATTTGCATTCGGTTCATACGGATGGGGCGGTCAGTCCCCGAAAGAGATAAACGCCGTGCTGGAAGACCTGAAATGGCAGCTGCCGGTTGATCCGAAGAAGCTTCAGTACATTCCTGATAACGATGAACTGGATGGCATGAAGGAGATAGGCCGGTCGCTTCGGGAGTATCTGTGAGGGGCGGTACACCCACACATGTGTCTCATGTGCCGGTGGATTCTGAGTCTGACCAGGTAAAGCTCAGACGGGCTTCGGGGTGTTTCAAAGCGGTATGTTACCGTGTTTCTTGGCCGGCAGTTCATCGCTCTTGTTGATGATGGCGTTCAGCGCCGCTATTAGCCTGGACCTGGTCATGGAAGGCTCGATTATATCGTTTATATACCCCAGCTCGGCGGCGGTATAGGGATTGTAAAAGAGGTCCTTGTACTTCTTTGTGCAATCCTGGCGAACGGCGTCGGGATCGTCGGCATTCCTTATGTCGTTTTTAAAAATGATGTCGACACCGACCTCCGCCCCCATGACGGCAATCTCTGCACTTGGCCACGCCAGGTTCAGATCGTTGTATATGTGGGAGGCCATGACGGTGTAGGCACCTCCGTATGCCTTTCTAACGATCAGGCATATCTTTGGAACCGTTGCCTCGCAATAGGCATACAGGAGCTTTGAACCGTGACGGATGATCCCTCCTCTTTCCTGATCCACCCCGGGCAGGAACCCTGAAACGTCAACGAAGGTGACAATGGGAATGTTGAATGCATCGCAGAAACGTATGAACCGGCTGGCCTTCAAGGATGCGTCAATGTTAAGACTCCCTGCCAGTACCGAAGGCTGGTTGGCCACTATGCCAATGGAATGTCCGTCCAGTCTTCCGAACCCGATGATCATGTTCTTTGCCCATGACGGGTTGAGTTCCAAAAATTTGCCACCGTCCATCACCCTCTTGAGGATGTCACGCATATCGTAGGCGGTTTCGGATGATTCAGGAAGTATATTGCCGATCTCGTCATCGGGTTTGTCCGCATCTGGAGCAGGATCGGTTCGGGGCGTCCTTTCGTTGCAGTTGCTGGGAAGGTAGCTCACCAGCTCCCGGATGCTGCGGATACATTCCTCCTCGTTCTTGGAAACCAGGTGGGCCACGCCGGTCACCGGCCCGTGGACCGATGTTCCACCCAGCTCTTCCGAGCTTGATTCGGCGCCGCAGATGTTCTTGATCACCCTGGGTCCCGTGATGTGCATGAAACTGTTGTCCTTGACCATTAACACGAAATCCGTCATGGCGGGGGAATAGGTGGCCCCACCGGCGCAGGCGCCCATTACAGCGGAGATCTGAGGTACAACTCCGGATGCCCTGACGTTCTGATAGAATATCTCTTCGTAACCGCCCAGGCTCAGCACTCCCTCGTGTATCCTGGCTCCCCCTGACTCGTTGAAGCCGATGAGAGGAGCGCCGCTTTTAATGGCCAGGTCCATGACCTTGGCCACCTTCTTGCCATTGAGCTCCGATACCGACCCGCCAAAAACTGTCACATCCATGGAGAATACGTAAACAAGCCGGCCGTCCACTGTTCCGTGACCTGTGATTATGCCGTCACCCAGGTAACGTTTCTTGTCGGAACCGAAATGGGGACATCGATGGAGCATGAACATGTCCAGCTCCCTGAAGGATCCCGGGTCCAGGAGCATGTCCAACCGTTCCCTGGCCGATTTCTTTCCCTTCCTTTTTTGCTTTTCGAGCTTGTCCAGGCCGCCCCCTTCCCGGGCGGTCTGTCTTTTCTTCACCAGCTCGCTGAGGAGTTCTTCTTTGGATGGCATGACAGTCCCAACCTGCACTCTGATGATTTCATTTGTAAATGGTTTCCACGATAAATAGGTTCCCGGGTGACCTGGGATATGATAGAACGCATAGGGATGATATACTGGTATTGTTAATTGCGGATTTGTTGAGTGGGGAATCATCCATCTTCATGGATTTTTAACGATTTGTGTATAAGTTGTGCCTTTTTTACAACAGATATTGAAAAATCGCCTTTTATATGAAGCTCTTGCCCATGTTCAAGAGATCAAATAGAGGTCTCGGAACGTGGTAAAAATGAAAGAGGAAGTCAAGATCAGATTCATGCAAAGAAGGATGATGGCGGTACTCGCCCTGCTGGGCCTGCTCCTGCTGAGCTTTTCAGTGGGTGCGGTCAGTGGTGCGGAGATCACCTCCATAGAACCGCGCAACGACGCGGAAGATGTGCCGGTGGACGGATGGATAACCATTCGTTTCGACGAGGAAATGGACAGGAACTCGGTGGAGGACGGGCTGACAATCCGACCTTCTCTATCCCCCTATGGATACCGTTTGGACTGGGGCAACGAGGGCAGGGAGCTGGTGATAAAGCCCAATGCCGCCCTTACCCCCGACGAGGAATACACGGTCTCCATCGAAGGGGCCGAGGCCGAGGACGGTACCGAGATGGATGACGAGTCCTTCACCTTCAAAACCGAAAAGGCTGAAGGGTTCTTCGGATCGGCAAGTGACCTCCCTGAGAAGGCCTGGGGCGGTTTCGTTGGTATCCTTCCTGACCTTCTTTTCTTGATAATCATGCTAGTTGTAGGATACCTGGTGGCCAAGGCGGCTGCATGGGTGTTTAAAAAGGTCCTCAATAAGGCAGGGTTCGACATGAAGATGGACCAGGTCGGCGTCAGCAAGCAGTTGAAGGCCATCGGGGTGAAATCCGCCTCCGGCTTTTTGGGGGTATTCATCTTCTGGTTCGTGTTCATCATATTTTTACAGATTATCATATCGCGGCTTGGTGTTCCCACCATTACCAACATCTTGGCACCCATCGTGCTGTTCATTCCCAGGATACTCATTGCCGCGTTCATAGTATTCTTGGGTCTCTACATCGCCAACGTGATCTCCAACAAGATGATGGAGACACTGGCCAAGACCGAAATAGGCAAACAGCTCATGGATGTGGATAGGAAGACCAAAAGATCCGGTGTTTCGGTCATAATGATCGTTTCCATGTTCATCAAGATATTCATATTGCTGGCCTTCGTGCTGGTTGCCCTGGACATAGTGAACATCGGGATTCTGGCCGATATTATCACACCTATAATACTCGTGCTGCCGCTGGTGCTGGTTGCCCTGTTCATCGTATTGATAGGTATCATCGTGTCCAGGATGATCGTCAAGACGGTTCTCAAGCTGCTCAGGGAGTTCGAGATACAGAAACTTATAGCGCCCGTTGAAGAGACCATCGGAAGAAAGGGCATAGTCCTCAGGCTGTTCGGGTTCATCATTCAGCTCATGGTCATGCTGATATTCATCCAGATAGCCATCGGGGTTCTCAATTCCACCGGCGCCTTCAACATGCTGGCGGAACTGATCAACCAGATCATCCTCTGGATGCCCAACGTGCTGGCGGCATTGGTGATAATCCTCTTCGGCTTCTGGGTGGCCGGATGGATATCCAACAAGTTTTTGAAACTGTCCCGTGATCATGATGTACCCTTCAAATGGGGTATATCCATGGGCCTGAAGCTCCTGGTCATCTACCTGGCAGGGGTGATGGCCATCGATCAGCTGGGCTTTGAAGTTCCGATCCTCTACATCGTCACTGCCATCGTTTTGGGCGCGGTGTTCATAGGTGTCGGTGCGGGTCTGGCCATCGGGTCCAAGGACATCTGGTCAAACGTGGGCGGGTTCGTCCAGGGAAACAAGACCCTCAGGGTCGGTTCCCGGGTGACCGTTGACGAAAAGTACAGCGGGACCATCGAGAGCATGACCTACTATGCAACCACCCTGAAAACGGACACCGGCGACAAGGTGATACTGCCCAACTCCATCCTCACCAGGTCCGTGGTGGTGGAGAAGGGCGCATGAACTGGTATCGGTAGATCAAGTGTCTGCCGTCGGGGTCGGGCCGGGAAGAAATCCCGTTTCGACCCCATTTTTTCTTTTTTGCCTCTTCTCCACTTTTAGGAGACATTTTCCCCCAAGCCCCAATTTCCTGAAGTTCGTATTCAACTGGCAGTTTGCAGGGTGAGAAGTATATCCTCGCCTTCGGACAGGTCCAGGGGGTATGTGGATATCAAAAACTCCATGGTTTCATGATCGGTGGTTTTCAGCGTTACCTTCTTTCGGATCACGGGCTCTTTGCTATCCGCTGTTTTCTCTATGGCGTGTTTGATCAGGCACGCAGCGCAGTCATCGGAATGACCGCAGCCTCCCGGGTCCTTTTTGGAATTTTCGCACCTGAGCACTTCTCCGGCCCTAAGCCCGAGCGCCTTTTCGGCATCCACTCCAGCCAGGGCAAGCGAGAAAGCGTTGACCTTCTTGACCACCCTCTCGCCATCCACCACGAAAAGCGGTATCGGCACCTTGTCGAGTATGCTGTCCAGTTCCTCCTCGTGTTCCCTGAGCACCCTCTCCGCCTGCTTCCGTTCCGTGATATCCTGAACGACACCAAGCATACGGACCGCCTTCCCGGTCTTGTCCCGAATGACATCGCCGTCCTCGGATACCATGTGGATCGACCCGTCGGGCCACACTATCCGGTGCTCAATGTGGTAATTGCTGCCCTTCTCGATACAATCGTTGACGCTGTCCACCACGTGCTGCCTGTCATCGGGATGAACACATCCCAGGAACGCTTCGTAGGTCGCTCCGAACTCTCCATTTCCGAACCCGAACATGGGTTCTATGGTATCCGACCAGTGAAGCTCTCCCGATTCTATGTCCCAGTCCCAGCTCCCTATCCCGGCGGCACGCTGGGCCAGCATGTAGCGTTCCTCCGAGAGTTTCAGCGCGTCCTCCGCGGCCTTCCGTCTGGTAACATCCCTGCACATGATGGAGAACCCGATGATCTCGCCAGGTTCGTCACGGATTGGGTCCACGGTAAGGCTGACCTCCAGCACTGTGCCCTCTTTTGAAACCATCCTGGTTTGCAATCCCGCATGGTCTTTTCCTTTCTTGACATCCTTGAAAATATCCTTTCGGACATCATCGTCCTCGAACAGTTCCAGATGACGTCCCATGACATCATCCTTGGAATAACCGAAGATGCGAGCGGCCGCCTTGTTCCAGAAGAACACCTCTCCGTCCATGTTGGTAATGATAACCGCGTCGTTGGTCTGTTCCACCACGTCCCGGAAGAACTTGGGTGATGCCGTGAAATCCGTAAGCTTCTTTATGACCTCGTCGAAGATGTCCATGTTACCTTCCATCTCGGGGGTGAGGAAATAGACCTCTCCGTACCCTCCGGTCTTTGAAGAACTCACCAGCTCGTTTCGGACCAGCATGCCCACGTGATGCTTGACGGTCCTGTAATTCAGATCCAGAATCTCTGCCATCTGGTTGAGGTTGTAAGGCCTCTTGCGGAGCAGTTCGATTATCCGGATGCGGTTGGTCGAACCCTTCTGGCCAAGTATGAGGTACGATAGGGTCTGACGAATGGTGGGCATTCGGTCTTTTCGAAAGACTTGATGGTTTTTAACGTTTCGTGAAAATTGCGTACTGACCCTTCAATTTGCAGTGAATTTGTATATGTTTTGAAACAGTTTTTGAAATTCTGCTTTATATGTGGAACGCCTAGGCGTCATCGGGCAGGAACAATGGCGAAAACCGAGTTTGTGGACGTACTTACCCTCGAGGAGTACAAGCAAGGCAGTGCCTTGAAGAAGGTGCCGTTGATGGGCCAGGGTGTTTTGGTGACCACCCTCTTCATCGATTCCGGGGGGAGTGCGCTGTCCCGTGCCTCGGAGGCCAGCAGCGAGGTCCACTACGTTGTCAAGGGAAGAGGCGAGCTCACCCTAAACAACAGTCCCACTCCCGTCTCGGAGGGCACCCTGATCCTGATCCCCAAAAACAGCAGGTTCCGATACGAGTCCCATGGGGAAAGGATAGTGGTGATCGCCATTACGGCCCTTGTTGATCAAAAAAATAACAATAAGGCGGAGGTTGTGGAAAATGGTGCGTGAATCGCGATCGGCGTTCCCGTTGGGCCGGTGCGGGGCTGTGGGAAATTACCCAAATGTTAAATTTACGATCTGCTATATGCAACGCCCTTTCGCGGGACATGTGATCAGATCCTACAGTGATTTTAAAAATGAAATGAACAGGATTGACAATGAAATGAACAGGATTGACAATGAAATGAACAGGATTGACAATGAAATGAACAGGATTGACAGTTGAAGCGTTGAAGGAGGTATCCAAGATGAGTGAAGATGTAAACACCGTAGAACAGGGCAATGCAAATGAACAGATCAGCCTTCCCAGACTGGGTGAGAAGGCCCCAAATTTCGAGGCCCCCACCACCCACGGGGTGAAGAAACTTTCCGATTACGAGGGAAAATGGCTCATACTCTTTTCCCACCCCGCGGATTTCACCCCGGTGTGCACCACGGAGTTTCTGGGTTTTGCCGAGATACACCCGGAGCTTCAGAAAAGGAACGTGGAGCTCTTGGGTCTGTCCATCGACAGCAATTATTCCCATATCGCCTGGGTGCGGAATATCGAGGAGAACTTCGGTGTCAAGATACCGTTCCCGGTCATAGCCGACATCAGCATGGATGTGGCCACAAAGTACGGAATGGTCCAACCCGGGTTGAGCTCCACCGCCGCATCCAGGTGCGTGTTCATCATCGACCCCGAGGGGATTGTTCGGACCATGATATACTATCCACTCACCACCGGAAGGAACATGGACGAGATACTCCGGACCGTTGACGCCCTTCAGACCGCCGATTCTGAGGGTGTGGCCACACCTGCCAACTGGCGACCCGGTGAACAGGTCATAGTGCCACCGCCCGGGACCCAGCAGGACGCCGAGGCGAGGATGAAGGAAGGTTACGAGTGCGCAGACTGGTATTTCTGCAAGAAGACGCTCTGATCGGCTATGGAAGAGAAGAGTATTTGTGGAAAGGTAAGAGGAAGGGTTCAACGGGGGTGAATGATCATGACGGAATGGAAATGTAACCAGTGCGGGTACCAGTTCAAGGCGGAGCCACCGCCACCGGACAACTGCCCGTCCTGCAAACAGAACTGCACTTTCGTCGATGTCACGTGCTACATACCCGAATGCCAGACCGATGGGGTGGACAGACGACTATGAACAACTGAAAAAAACCAAACAGGGAGGAAAACAAAATGGCAAAGAGATTGGAGATATACGTATGCGAGACCTGTGGGAACATAGTGGAGGTCCTCACCGGCGGTGCCGGTGAGCTGATCTGCTGCGGAGATCCCATGCAACTTCAGGAAGAGAAGACCGCCGACTGGACCACGGAGAAACACGTTCCAGTGGTGGAAAAGACCGACGACGGCATAGTCGGCAAGGTTGGGTCAGTCCCCCACCCGATGGAGGACGATCATTACATCGAGTGGATCCAGCTGGTGGCCGGTGATAGCGTGCTAAGGACATTCCTCAAGCCCTCTCAGGCGCCCGAGGCGCTGTTCAAGCTCCCGAAGGGAGAGCTGACCGCCCGGGAATTCTGCAACAAGCACGGGCTCTGGAAGAACTGAAAAAAAGGAGGTTACAGAAATGCTAGATCAGACGATGGAAGAGGCGTTGAACAAACAGGTGAACCGGGAGCTGTTTGCCGGTTATCTTTACCTTTCCGCTGCCACCTACTACCAGTCAGTGGACCTTCCCGGGTTTGCCAACTGGATGGAGGTTCAGTATCGTGAAGAGGTCACACACGCCCAGCGTATCTACAACTACATCCACGAAAGAGGCGGACGGGTCAGGCTCCAGCCCATCGAGGGTCCCCCCACGGACTGGGAAAACCCGGGCCAGCCCCTGGAAGCGGCCTACGGGCACGAACAGAAGGTCACCGCCTGGATAAACGACCTGATGAACATGGCCATAGAACTGCGGGACCATGCCACGGTGAACTTCCTTCAATGGTTCGTGGAGGAACAGGTGGAGGAGGAGGACAACACCAGCGCCCTGGTGAACCGCTACAAGCTGGCAGAGGGCGGCAACGGCCTGTTCATGATGGACAAGGAACTGGGTGCAAGGATGTACCGTCCCCCGTCCGACAAGGGATGGAACGTGGGCAGCGAGACCGCCCAGTGAAACGGGGTTGGACACCATGGACCTTTCCGGCTTCGAACACAAGGACATCCTTCTCAGCGCCATGCGCTCAGAGGAGGAGAGCAGGGAACTTTACCTGGCCCTCAAAGACAAGGTAAAGAATGCTTTCCTCAGGGATCGGTTGACGTTTCTGGCCAAGGAGGAGGAGAAGCACCGGCTTTTCATCGAGACCCTTTATCGGAGGGATGTACCGGAGGGTGACATCGTCCTGCCGGAGAGGTCCGTGGTCCCCCTTCCCCGGGTGGACGTGGACGATTCCATGCCCCTCAGCGAGGTGATGGACGCCGCCATGCAGGGCGAGAAGGCCGCCGCGGAATTCTACAGCGCAGTGGCCGCTTTGTATCCGGATGACATGGAGGCCCGGGGCACCCTGGAATATTTCGCCAAGATGGAGATGGGTCACTTCCAGATGCTACAGACCGAGAAGGAGAACCTTCTTGCCATGGAGGATTTTGACTCCAGCTGGCCCATGATGCACGTGGGGCCGTGAATAGCAACTAAAACCGGGGCCGCGGGCGTGGGGGAACTCCCGTGGCCCCGTCAATTCATAATGCAGCAATCAAGGGATGTTTGAAAATGAGCCAGAAGGTCGATAGAGAAGTTGACTGCCTGGGGCTTTATTGCCCCATGCCCATATCCCATACCAGGGAGGCCATGGACGAGTTGGAAGACGGACAGGTGCTCATGGTGGAGGCGGACGATCCGGCTACCGAGGAGGACATACCCAGGTGGGCCAAACGATCCGGCCACCGGGTGGTGGATATGGAAAAGGACGGTCCCATCTTCCGGTTCTGGATAGTAAAGGGGGGGTAAAGGGACCGTCAGGTACCGTTGAGGAATTGAAATGACTGAAGAGAAATTCATACTTTACGTGCAGACCACAGACGCACCGGAGAGACAGTACTCACCTCTGGTTCTGGCGCAGACCGCAAAACAGATGGAGCTGGAGCCCAAGGTGTATTACCTGGGCATGGGGTTAAAAATCCTAATGCCCGGGGAGGCGGAGAAGATCAGGATGGGTGGCTTTCCATCCGTAGGGGAGATGCTGGACCAGACCATCGAGATGGGGGTTGAGGTACTGGTATGCGAGGCTTCCAAGAGAATGCTGGGGCTTGACAAGGTCGAGCTGCGACAGGGCGTCAAGATCGTTGGAGCGGCAACCCTCAATGACCTGGCCCTGGATGCGGGCGCAACGATGTGGTTCTGAGGGTATCGCCATGAGTATCTACATGGATTACGCATCCGCCACTCCCGTGGACCCCAGGGTACTGGAGTTTGCCCTCCCCTATCTGGATGACAGGATAGGTAACCCCTCATCACTACACTCCTTCGGGCTGATGTCCAAAACCGCCGTGGTGGAGGCCAGGTCAAAGGTTGCGCAGCTGATCAACGCCCCGGATGAGGATGATCTGATATTCACCGGGAGCGCCACGGAATCAAACAACCTGGGACTCCGGGGGTTGGCCCTCCGGAACACCAAACTGGGCAAACGCGTGGTGGTATCCGCCATCGAACACATGTCGATCCTCAACCCCGCCAAGGACCTGCAGAAGAACGGGTTCGATCTGGACATCGCACCGGTGGATTCCACGGGACTTGTGGACCTGGAAGCCCTTTCGGGGCTTGTCACGGATGATACCTCCGTGGTATCCGTGATGCACGGCAACAGCGAGATAGGCACCATTCAGCCCATCGATGAGATAGCCGCGCTGGTCCATGAACGGGATGGGCTACTTCATGTGGACGCCACCGCTTCTGCCGGGAAGGTGCCCGTGGATGTCTCGAAGATGGACGTGGACTTGCTAACCCTGTCCGGCAACGATCTGGGAGGCCCCCAGGGCGCCGGGGCCCTGTACGTGAAGAAGGGGGTTAAGGTCCAGACCGTAATGCCCGGTGGGGGTCAGGAGCGGGGCCTGCGATCCGGCACGGAGAACGTGTTCGCCGTTGCAGGTATGGGCGAGGCCGCAAGGCTTGCCCGGGAAGAGATGCCCCGGGAGTCGGAGCGTCTGATGGCCATCCGGGACACTCTTGTGGAGGGTTTGACCGGTATCCCCGCAACCCACCTGACCGGACATCCCCGAAAACGTCTCCCCCACCACGTCAGCGTCCGTTTCGGAGGAATAGAGGGCGAGGCCATCCTCCTATCCATGGACATGCACGGCGTGTCCGTGTCCACCGGTTCGGCCTGCTCGTCTCGGACCCTGCAGGCGTCCCACGTTCTCCTGGCCATGGGACTCAAACACGAGGAGGCCCACGGGTCAATGGTTCTCACCCTGGGGCGGTCCAATGACCTGGACCAGGCAAGAACGGTTGTGGATGCTGCTGCAAACACGGTGGAGAAGCTCAGAGCGCTCTCTCCCCTGTGAAACCTCCCCTGTGAAACCTCCCTGTGAAACCTCCCCTGTGAAACCTCCCCTGTGAAACCTCCCCTGTGAAACCTCCCCTGTGAAACCTCCCCTGTGAAACCTCCCCTGTGAAACCTCCCCTGTGAAACCTCCCCTGTGAAACGTCCCCTGTGAAACCTCCCCTGTGAAACCTCCCCTGTGAAACCTCCCCTGTGAAACCTCCCCTGTGAAACCTCCCCTGTGAAACCTCCCCTGTGAAACCTCCCTGTGAAACCTCCCCTGTGAAACCTCCCCTGTGAAAGATTGAAAAATGACTTAACCATTGAGAATGATCCTGAAGACGTAATCAGTATTGATGCAAGATAAGGTGTTTGGTATGAGCGAGCAGGTAGGATATTCAAAAAAGGTAATGGACCATTTCATGAACCCCCGGAACGTGGGAGTGATCGAGGAAGCCGACGGGTACGGTAAGGTGGGGAACCCGGTGTGCGGCGATCTTATGGAGATATACATATCAGTGGACGACGGCAGGATAGCCGACATCAAGTTCAAGACCTTCGGATGCGGGTCGGCCATAGCCACAAGTTCCATGGTGACCGAGATGGCCAAGGGGATGACATTGGACGAGGCCCAGAAGATCACCCGCAACGATGTGGCCCAGGAACTGGACGGGCTGCCGCCCCAGAAGATGCACTGTTCCAACCTTGCAGCAGATGCACTGCAAGCCGCCATAAAGGACTACCGGATCAAGAAAGGAGAGCTCCCCCCGGAAGAGGGCGGTGACGTGGAGGTCTCCTGCGATAAAAAGTCCTGCTGCGAGCACTAGACGCATCTTTTCGGATCGGGGTTTTTCATGACAGGTTCAGTCCTCAGGCGATCCGTGGATGTCAACATACTCCTGGCCGGTCAGGCCGGTCAGGGCATCCAGACCCTGGAGACCATACTGACCCGCGTGCTCAACGCTTCGGGGTACCATGTTCACTCCACCCGGGAGATCATGTCACGTATCCGGGGCGGACAGAATTCCACCACCATTCGGGTATCGTCAAAACCGGTCCGGGCCGCCCTTCGACGGGCGGACCTTCTGGTGCCGCTTCACCCCGGTTCTCTCAATCACGTGAAGGACCGAATGGACGATGAAACCCTGGTCATGGGGGACGCCGAGGTGCTGTTCCCGGACGGGAACGTCCAGGTTCCGACTTTTGTGGACATCCCCTTCAAACGGTTGGCCGGTGAGATGGGGAACCCGCTGTTTGCCAACGTGATGGTCGCCGGCGCGGTGGCCTCGTTCCTGGGTGTTGAAGAGGATATACTGGGCAGGTTTCTGGAAAGCCGCTTTTCCAGCAAGGGGAAGGATATAACAGAAGGCAACGTGAAGGCGGCTCTCCGTGGGATGGCGCTGGGCCGAGAACAGATGGATAGGGGAAGGCTTGTGCTGGACATCCCCCGGGACGATTCAACTGCCCGGGATATCATGATGACAGGGACCGAGAGCGTTGCGCTGGGGGCCATGGCCGGCGGATGCAATTTCCTGGCATCCTACCCCATGTCGCCTGCCACCGGGGTGATGAGCTTCCTGGCCCGTAACGGAGGGGATCTGGGAATGGTGGTGGAACAGACCGAAGACGAGGTTGCCGCCCTGAACATGGTACTTGGAGCCTGGTATGCGGGTGCCCGGGGACTTGTAACCACCTCCGGCGGAGGGTTTGCCCTGATGGAAGAGGCCATGTCCCTTTCAGGGGTGATGGAAATGCCCGCCGTGATCCACCTGTCCCAGCGACCCGGACCGGGAACGGGGCTTCCCACCCGTACCGAACAGGGCGATCTGGAACTGGTGCTGCATTCCGGTCACGGGACCTTTCCCCGCTTTATCTTTGCCCCGGGCACCATGGAGGAGGCCTTCGAGCTCACCATACGGGCATTTGACATGGCGGACCGGTTCCAGGTCCCGGCGGTCATACTCACGGACCAGTACTTCGTGGACATGCAGTGCAACCTCAAAAAGTTGGGTGATGTTCCTTCAGTGGTGGATCGTCATTTCATAAAGGCCGGGGATGGTTACAGACGATACGAGATAACCCCCGACGGCGTGTCCCCCAGGGGCGTGCCCGGGTACGGCGGCCAGCCGATCGTGGCCGACAGCCACGAGCACGATCAGGACGGGCATATAAACGAGGACCTTGATCTACGTGTGCGGATGGTGGATAAACGCCTTGCCAAGGAACGTTCAATGATAGAATCGTCCTCGCAACCCGAACTGACTGGCCCGGACGATCATTCCGTTCTGGTGATTTCATGGGGTTCCACCGGGCCTGTTGTTGCAGAAGCCCTGGGCCTCCTGGACCGTGACGATACGGCCCACATGCATTTCACCCAGCTGTGGCCCCTGCCTTCGGGATTGGATGGGACACTTGGAAAGGCAGATCGGGTGATAGTCGTGGAGGGCAACCCCACGGGACAGTTCGCCGATCTTCTTCAAAACACCACGGGTGTTCCCATACCCCACCGGCTGCTCAAGTACACGGGCATCCAGTTCTACGTTGAAGAGGTGCTGGAGGGCGTGAATGGGCTCCTTTCGGAGGGTGGACAATGACGGGCGGATCACCCTTTGACATGGATGACACAGACGTTGCCTGGTGCCCGGGTTGCGGTAACTTCCCGCTGCTGGCCTCCCTCAAGGAGGCACTGGATGAGCTGGGAAAGGACCCGGCAGAGGTCGTCACGGTGGGAGGGATAGGGCAGGGGGCCAAGCTGCCCCATTACATCAACACAAACATATTCGTGGGACTCCACGGGCGGGCTCTTCCCCCGGCCACGGCCATTTCGGCCTCCAACCCCAACCTCACGGTGATCGCCGTGGGCGGAGACGGTGACATGTACGCCGAGGGCGGCAACCACCTGGTCCACACCATCCGAAGGAACCCTGATATCACCAACCTGGTCCACAACAACATGGTCTACGGCCTCACCCGGGGCCAGGCGTCGCCCACCAGCCAGAAGGGCTTCCAGACGCCTGTCCAGACCGGAGGTGTGACCCTGGGCGAGTTCAACCCTCTGGCCGTTGCAATCGCACTGGACGCGTCCTTCGTGGCCAGGGCGTTCGTTGGTGACAGGGAGGGCACCCGTGACATAATCAAACAGGCAGTTACCCACCGGGGGTACGCCCTGGTGGATATCCTCCAGCCCTGTGTCACCTTCAATCACACGAACACCTACCAGTACTTCAGGGAGAACACCTACCGCCTGGGAGATGATCACGATCCCACGGACCGGCAGGCCGCCTTTGAACTGGCCAGCAAACAGGGAAAATTCGGTTTGGGAATATACTACCTTAACAAGGATCGGCCGACCTTCAATGATGGACTGGAAGCGTACCGCACCGATCCCGCTCCCCTGTTTGAAAGGACTTACGATCCCGTAAAGATAAGTGAATTGATAGAATCAAAAAGGAGTGTTTGAACATGTTGGATGCAGAGGATTTGAAGCCGGGTGATCTGGCCCCGGATTTCACGTTGCCGGACAAGGACGGAAAGAATGTCAGGCTCTCGGAGATGAAGGGGAAATGGGTTGTGCTGTACTTCTACCCGAAGGACAACACGCCGGGCTGCACCCGGGAGGCCATCGATTTCACCGCCGCCAGGAAGGAGCTGGAGACACTGGGCGCGGTGGTGCTGGGCATGAGCGCCGATTCCTGTTCCAGCCATGAAAAGTTCACGTCGAAACACAACCTGGGCATCACCCTGCTGGCCGATCCCGATCACGAGGTCATACAGGATTACGGCGCCTGGCGTCCAAAGAAGTTCATGGGGAAGGAATTTCTGGGTGTTGTGAGGACCACGGTGCTGGTGGACCCCCGGGGCAAGGTGGCCCATGTGTGGCCCAATGTCAGGGTTAACGGTCACGTGGATGCGGTGAAGGCAAAGATTGTGGAATTGACCGGGTGATGGAAAGCCATGGACGTGGTTGAGGCCATTCAAACCAGAAGGGCGCTGCGGTCGCTGAGACCGGTGACTATCACCGATGAGATGGTGGATGATCTGGCCACCTGCGCCGGGCTGTCCGCGTCATGCTTCAACAACCAACCCTGGCATTTCGTGTTTGTCAGAGATGCTGGTCAGCTTGAACGGTTGAAGGATACGCTGTCAAAAGGCAACGATTGGGCCCGATCCGCATCCATGTTGGTAGCGGTTTTCTCCAAAAAGGATGATGATTGTGTCATCGGGGATAGAGAGTACCATCTGTTCGACACTGGTATGGCCAGCGCCCATCTTATACTTAGGGCAACCGAGATGGGTCTGGTGGCCCACCCCATTGCAGGATTCTCCCAACGCTCGGCCCGGGAGGTTCTGTCCATCCCAAATGATTACACGGTGATCGCCCTGGTGGTCGTTGGGAAAAGGTCCCGAATAATCGGACCGGACCTGAGCCCCGACCAGGTGAAAAGTGAGAAAAAGCGCCCGGAAAGAAAACCCCCAGATGAGTTTGCCCACCACGACCGGTTCAACGGTTGACATGTGATCAGATGCCGAACCCGGATGGTTGTGAACCCAAAGGGCGGGAAAAATATGAATTGCAGATCGGACATTGGCTTCCCGTGCGGCATGCCTCCCGGGGGCTCGGGCCCTCCAGCGGAGGCGTATCGGAGTTGACAACATGCTGGATATCAAGCTGTTCCGGGAAGATCCGGGGGTCATAAAGGCCGATCTGGAAAAGAGGAAGAAGGACCCCGAGTTCATTGCCAAGGTGGATCAGGTCATCGAGATCGACCGCCAGTGGCGGGAGCTTAGGCAGAATTCCGACGATCTCAAGGCGAAACGCAACAGGGTGGCCAAGGAGATCGCCGGGGCAAAGAAAAGCGGTCAGGACCCCAAACCCATGATAACCTCCATGGGGGAGATCAACGATCAGATCAAACAGCTGGACAGTCAGGCCGAGGAGAAGATGGCCCAGCGGGACCTGTTGAGACTTCACATACCCAACATAATGCACAAGACGGTGCCCGTGGGGGACGACGACTCCGAGAACGTTCCGATCCGGCACTGGGGTGAGAAGAAGGAACCGTCCCACCCTCTCAAATCCCATCAGGACGTCATCGAGGACCTCCGACTGGGTGACTTCAACCGATCGACCCGTTCCTCCGGGGCGGGGTTCTACTACCTCTTCGGTGACATGGTCAGGCTTGACTGGGCCCTCATGACCTATGCCATGGACCGCCTCAAGGAAGCGGGTTTCACCGTGGTGTCACCACCCCTGATGCTCCGCCACGATGCCATGCAGGGCATGGTGGACATGGCGGATTTCTCTGATGTTCTTTACAAGGTGGAGGACGAGGACCTATACCTTATCGCCACCTCCGAGCACCCCCTGGGCGCCCTTCACATGGGCGAGATAATCCTTGAAAAGGAACTCCCTCTCCGCTACTGCGGAATAAGCCCCTGTTTTAGAAAGGAGATAGGTGCCCACGGTGTTGATACCAGGGGGATTTTCCGTGCACACCAGTTCAACAAGATCGAGCAGTTCATCTACTCCACGCCGGACCAGTCCTGGGACGAACACGAACTCCTCATAAAGAACGCCGAGGAGATGTTCCAGGGATTGGATCTTCCCTACCGGGTGGTCAACATCTGCACAGGCGATCTGGGCGGGACCGCTGCCAAGAAGTACGATATCGAGGTTTGGATGGCCAAGCAGGGTGAGTACAAGGAGGTGGTGTCCTGTTCGAACTGTACATCGTATCAGGCCCGCAAGCTCAACATCCGGGTTGAATACGGTGACGGTAAGCGGGAGGTTCTCCATACCCTCAACAGCACGGCCATTGCAACCTCCAGGGCCATGGTTGCCATACTGGAGAACTACCAGCTGGAGGACGGCACCGTGGAGGTCCCCAAGGTGCTCCGTCCCTACATGAATGGGGTGGAGGTCATCGGTAAGAGAGAACGATCGTGATAAGAAAGATGATGGTGGGTTATCAGAACTCATAGGGTTCCTCATCGTTCCCCGGACCGAAAGCCCTGGGGAACTCCGGTGACCCTCTTGTCATCATCTAACCCGTTGGGGTAGACCCGTCGGGCCTATAATTCGTTACCGCCGGTTGGATGCTTGTTGTCCGTTCCATTGTCGGAGAGCACATCCAGCAGTTGGGAAAATGTTGGGTCCTCCGGATACGCGCCGGCACCCAGATGTATGAAGAAGGTTGCTTTTTCTGTCCTGTTCTGATCCAGGTGGAAGCGGGCCAGGTTTTCCAGGGTATCACGGTGGAGCGGGCTGGCGCTCTGGGCCTTCTCGAAGAGGTTGAGGGCCTCGGTACGCCGTCCCAATGCCAGCATGGCCTCTCCCCGGGCGTTTATAACGTCCACGTCCTCCGGGTCTATCATGGAAGCCTCGTCCAGCTGTCCGATGCCCTGCTTGACCCTCCGGGTTGCGATGAGAAGCCTGGCCCGTAGCACCATGGCGTCTATCCTGCCTTCGTCCAGCTTCAGGGCGGTCTCAATGGATTCCAGCGCCAGTTTGTGGTACTCGAAGCGTCGGTAGACCTTGGCCAGACGGATGTGCAGGTCCGGGTTGGAGGGTTCCTGCTTGATCCCCTCCTCCAGAAGTTCCTTGGCCTGCTTGTATCGCCCGGTCTCGGCCAGGGCCTTGCCGGCGTGTATCCGGGCCAGGGTATGGGTGGGGTCAAGGTTCAATACCCCCATGAAAACGTCAATGGCCCTGTCGTAGTATGCCTGCTTTGCCAGGGTTCGGCCAACGCCCACCCTGGCGGACAGGTGATCGGGATCGCGTTTGAGCACCTCCCGGTATACCCCCTCGGCCTTGTGGGGCATCATCTGGGCCTCAAGCATGTGGGCCAGGGTCATGCGTGCCATGTTGTTCTCGGGACGCAGCGCCAGCGCCCGGCGCACGTTGTGAACTGCTTCGGCGTTCCTCCCAAGAAAATTCAGGACCCTGCCTCTGCGGAACCACAGCTCATCCCAGCGGGATTCCATGGTTATCATGAGGTCGTACAGTATGACCGCTTCCTCGAACGACCCTGCCTGTTCAAGGCCCTCGGCCCTTTCGAGAAGTTCGAATATATCCGGGCACAAGCCTCCTTAGCCCCCTTGCTGATGCGACCATGCAGGGGGGGTTAAAAAACCTTTCTCTTACCGTATGACGATCCTTTTTTGGTGGTCTGACTGTGATAACTCCTGTTATTATCTGAGAGAACCCTTGATGTTTTGGTCGGTACTATTCCACCATTCCCCCCGGATGGTGTTGTTTTATAGTTTGTCATTGGATTGTCATCGATCAATCCTGGCCTTGTGCTTTGAAATTCAGTATAATGCACCGGGTGATTGGACCGGGTGATTGGACCGGGTGATTGGACCGGATGATTGGACCGGATGATTGGACCGGATGATTGGACCGGATGATTGGACCGGGTGATTGGACCGGGTGATTGGACCGGGTGATTGGACCGGGTGATTGGACCGGGTGATTGGACCGGGTGATTGCACCGGGTGATTGGACCGGGTGATTGGACCGGGTGATTGCACCGGGTGATTGGACCGGGTGATTGGACTGGATATGATCTTCCATGGGTTAAGAGGCCATGTTGAGCGGCTCTGGCCCCGATGTGGTTTTTTGCAAAATGTTTTTAACGGCACGACGCAATTGAGCCGTACATCCAGGGTTGGGACCGACCCCTTTGACCCGGAGGGTTTTTTATGGCCTCATCTAAAAAGGAATCCCGAAAGGAACGGAAGGAAAGGAAGAAGCGGGAGAAGGCGGAGGAGAAACGCATTCTCGAGATGATGAGGCGCGATGAACGTGAGGAACGGATGGTCAAGGCCAAGGGGAAGGAGCCTGCTCCCCAGGCCAGTCCCGGTGGAAGTGTGGGCGGATATTCTGAAAAGAAATCCGATGACAAGATACCCGAGGCCGTGGTGCTGGAAGGGCCCCCGGAGAACTGGATACGGCATAGCACGCGGTCCCTGGACGAGGTTAAACGCCGCATTGACCGGATGGACGATCAGGCCGTGGATTCCCTCCGGAGCAGGTATCGGGAGAGGTACGGGGAAGATCTGGAGATACCCGACGCCTTTGAGATGCCCAGCGTCGAGGCAGCTCAAACCTCTCCGGAATCATCCGATTCCCCCGTGCTTTTGGGCGGTAGTGCCGTGGATACCAAGACAGAGGTTAAAAAGGAGGAGCCCCAAGGCTCGTTCCTCAAACCAAAGTCCTCACCCAAGGCCCAGAAACCCAAAATTGAACGTGAGCCGAACTTCTGGGATATGAGAAGCACGCCTCTTTATTTTTACAAAAAGGCGGAGCTGGATTACAAGAGCGGCGGTGGGAAGGCCATGGCCGCCCTGATCGACATACTTACATACGTTACGGTTATAATTCCCGTCCTTCGCGTGATAACCACTGCCAATGCCGCACGGAAGGAAGGGAAGGAATCGGCGTCCGCCGCCTGAATGCAGTTTGATCGTTTTGAGTGCCGGAGTCCGGTCGGTGTCCGGTACGGGCCGGACGGGGTTGTGGGTGAGGCTGGTGGAAAGACCCTCTTGGGTTAGGCCGCGAAATCATTAGTTAACTTCATCTATCCGTAGTGCCTTACCCGGTTGTTTACCCGATTGCGGGAGGGACTGCAATGCTTCCAACGGACATGGACCTCAGAACGGTTCTCATGAAGGAGATACGCAACGATCCCAAGTCGATATCCGGAATATCCCGGGAGCTCAAGGCCAAGGGGATCAAGCTCCACAAACTGGTGATCACCGGTTATCTCATGGCGCTGTCCGATCTGGGACACATAAAGGCCAAGGATATCCCCCCCTCCAAGGTCTACTATGCCACGTCCCCGAAGAAGCTGGACATATACAAGATCGTAAGCGAGCACCTGTACCGGTGGGACATACCCCCGGGGAAGAAGATGGCCATCACCCTATACACCCTGGAGCGGATATTCAAGAGACCGATCTTTTTAGAGGAGCTAAAGCGGGCAGACGCGCCTCCGGTTGACAGGATGCCCAGGACCACTGATGAAGGCCGGGCGGAGATACGGAAGATACTGGGCAAGACGGATCTGGACATTCCAAGAAGCGATCCGCTGTACACATCCGATGAAAAGTACCCGGAAGAGTATGACAGATTGATGGCTGAAATCATCCTGGATGCATTCTCATCCAGCACCCTGGCCCGGGGAGGGGGAAAACAAACGTTCCTCAAAGGACTGTGAGGTTGGATCATGGCAAAGGGTCTGTCAACTGGAAGGATATCAAATATCGCAAAAACCGTTACCGATTTCAATATAGGCGGGGACGCAAAGGATGCCATTAAGGAGCAGGTCGAGAGGGAACTGGCCCACAGGGTGGAGGAGATGGTGGCAAGCTGCATTGAGAAGGAACCTGATACCAAGACCCTGTTCGATCCTGATCGTCCCCACCTTTCCACCAACCGGATAAGGGGACTTGCGTCCCAGCACACCGATCTCAACGTTTCATCATCCGCCATCCTGGCACTCAAGGAATACGCTGAACGGCGGATCAGGGAACTTACCAAGTCAGCCGAGATCGCGGCGATTTTGGAGAATATCCGTACCATCAAGGCGCGGCACCTGCCCACCGCACCTTCAACCGAGGGTAAACCCGCGGGTGATGGGTCGGACCAGGAAGGCGCATCCACCCCCGCGCCCCTGCCCGATGCCTCCGATCATTTCACCGATGCCTCCTTGAAACGGTTGGCAAAGACGTTCACCCCCATTCCCCTGGACGATGATGCAATCATGGAGATACGGGAACGAATATATGACGAGATGGAAACGGAGCTCATAATACTGGGCGAGGTCCATCGTAAGAAGGACCTTCGGGCCATCGAGACCCAGTACCGGTCAATTCAGAAACTGGTGGAAGGGGTGAGGATGCGACAGATCGTCAGGGAAGCGGAGACCGTGGCAAAACGCCGGGGCAAGGGTATCATTTCCCTCGAAGAGGTCCTGGCGGCATACGACTCGCTGCAGCAGGTCCGTTTTTAAGCTCAGATGCCGTCCGTTGATTGACGGAATGCGCTTCATGCATGGGTAATTTTAACTATCTATCCATCGCTGACCCGTCCGATGAAGGATATCCTCAGGAAGGTGGCCTCGGGCGAGATGTCTCTCGAGGAAGCCGACACACTGATCCGCGGCCGGATGGTGGAAATATCGGGCATTGCAAGTCTGGATGTCGACCGGGAGAACCGAACAGGTATCCCGGAGGTAATAATCGCAGAGGGAAAATCCCCCGATCAGCTGGCTGCCATTGTCAGGGAAATGGTGAAGTGCAATGGATGGGCCCTGGTGAGCCGGATAGGTGAGGACCGATCGGATGAGGTATCCGGGTGGGGTCATCCCGTGGACCACAACACCGTTGGACGAACCTGCGTTGTCAGGCCTGATGGGCTTCCCGAACCCCGCGGCGGGAGGGTTGGTATACTCACTGCAGGGACATCTGATATCCCCGTGGCCGAGGAGGCCCGGGTCACCGCCGAGGTGCTTGGATGCCAGGTCCGAACCGCATATGATATCGGTGTGGCAGGTATACACCGCATGGCCCCGGTCATTAGGCGCATGGCAGAGTGGAAGGCCGATGTGTTGATAGTTGCGGCAGGAAGGGAAGGCGCCCTTTCAACCCTGGTCAGCGCCCTGGTGGACATACCGGTGATCGGGCTGCCCATATCCACGGGATACGGCCACGGCGGGAACGGCGAGACCGCCCTGTCAGCCATGCTCCAGTCCTGTTCTCCCCTGGTGGTGGTGAACATCGATGCCGGATTCGTGGCCGGTGCCGCTGCTGCCAGGTTTGCACGTCGAATGACTCTTTACACAACCAGGAGGGGAGCAACAAATGCCCCGGATTGAAGAAATAGATGAGAATGATGCCAAGGCCAAGGCCCTTTTGGACGAGCTGAGGAACGCTGAGAAGAAGCTTCGGGACATCTTCGACAAGAGGGACAAGATAAACGAGGAGGCCAGCTTCTTTGCCGATGAGCGGAACACCTTCCACGAACAGCGCAAGGAACTGGGAGCCAAGATGGATGAACTGGTCGGTAAAAGGGATGCCATCGTGGCAGAGATGAGGGATCACAAGGAGAGGCGGAACAATTATCAAAAGAAGGCAAAGAACCTCATCGAGGCCAAGAAGGTCAAGAAGGGCAATTTCATGGATATCGGAGGGGACGTCGAGATACTCAAGGTCCAGATAAACGAGCTCGAGCAGGAATACGAAACAAAACCCATGGGTCCGGAAAAGGAAAAGGAACACCTGGACAAGATCCGAACCAAGACCGCGGAGCTTAAGGACCTGCTGGAGAAGGAAACGGAGATGGATGATATATCCAGCGAGGTTACCAATCTTGACGAGCGCATTGACAAGCTCTTCAAACTTGCAGACAAGGAACACCTGGAGATGCAGCGGTGTTACGATGAGTCCCAGGCGGCTCATAATGAGGTGTTGAGCCTGCGCAAGGAGATGAATCACCTGCGAGAACTGGGGGACCGCAAGCACCAGGAATTCGTAAAGGCCAAGGAACGGGCCCAGTCATATCACGAGAAGGGCGTTGACCTAAGGGCAAGGGTGATGGCCCTGCGGGATGAGCGGGCCGATATAAAGCGGGAGGAACGGGCCATAATCGACAACCAGAACGTGTCGGTGAGAGAGGCCCTCTATGACGATGATAGACTGGACCAGGCAGCCGATGATGCTGTTGATATTCTCAAATCGAAGAAAAAACTGACACTCTGATGCTTTGATACATACAGATGAACGGTCATGGTGAATATTAATACCCAGATCGTCAAGCAGCGGCGCTGACGCAAAGAAACCGGGTATCCCCCGGGATAAAAATGTTGGGGGCCGACCCCACAGACGGCCCCCTGGGTGTCTTGTCTGTTGATAGACCTTGAGGGTTTACTTTCTGTAGTAGAGGTTGTCCCAGTTCTGTTGTACAGGTTTTGTGGTGGGTATATTGGTCTCCTTGAAGAACTGGTTGTACATCTTCTCCTCTTCTACCTTTCTGTTACGGGCATACAACATCCCCGCAACCAATGCGATTATTATGAATGCCGCAACCACGATGCCCACTATGGCAAAGGTTGAGTTGATGGGAGAGGATTCCTCGGTTTCCACAACGGGTTCGTTGGCATCCATCTTCTCCACTACTATGGTATGGGTGGAAAAGTGGGGGATCTTCACCATGACCTGGATACCATCTGAGCCCATGGCGAACATGTACCTGGCCTGGTTGGAGGTGCGCATCTCTTCCATGTTCTGGGCTATCTTGACCTCTTCACCATCGAAGAGAACCCTGATCTGGTTCATGTTCTGGATCTGCATTCTGTTCTGGGCCATGTTCATGATGACGATCTTGCCCTCACTGAATTCGCCGCTTACCTCGAACTCCATACGATTCTGCTCCCTTTTACGAACCTGGACCTGGAATCCGTCAAGATATGTTTCGGTGGTCTCACCGTCATCCTCCACGGTGATCTCGCCGCCAACCTCTTCCTCCTCTATTGCACCATCTATTTCATTCTGATACTGATAGCTGTAACGTTTCGGACCCTCCCCACCACCGTTGTTGGCCTGCTGTCCTTCTCCGGTCCCGTCGCCGGCCTGCTCTCCGTTCTCACCCTGGTACTGGTTCTGTTCTCCATCACCATCCCCGGTCCCGTCGCCGGCCTGCTCTCCGTTCTCACCCTGGTACTGGTTCTGTTCTCCATCGCCATCCCCGGTCGCGGTGCCGGCCTGATCT